>JGI10211J34971_10000191_pt1 | contig 48527 bp, 45 predicted proteins | sample Etolagsediment_FD_34971 | JGI IMG/M metagenome (IMG submission 34971) | reverse complement strand
TGCATCGCTTTTGAAGTTTTCGGTTGTATGGAACGCATTGTTTTTGATTCCAGGGAAGAGGTTACGCTGATTTCATACACAATCTCAGCAATTCTCATTTCAGAAGTCTCACAGACTTCTGAAATGAGAATTGCTGACACAATCTGTGTGACACTACACAAGGGAGGCCCGGGCCGGTATAATGCCGCCCATGGTTTCAGAATCGGAGCTCAAGAGCCTCCATCCCCTTGAAGTAAAAACCCTCCTCGCGTTCCCCGAAGGCGAGGTTTTTGATGCCACCACAATGGCGCAGAAACTCACGTTGAAGATCGGTCAATGCAATCAGGCGGTGAGCTGGCTTTCCGCGAAAGAGTACCTTGCCGAGGAACGAAGAGAGACGCACGTCTATTACGAGCGGACACCGCTCGGCGAAGAATACCTGGAACGGGGTACGCCCGCGCAGCGAATGATCGCGGCAGTTTCCGACGGTACAGGACTTACCATTCCGGAGCTCGCGCAGAAAACTGGCTTACCCGGGAAAGAGATCGGTTCCGGTTTTGGACGACTTTCAAAGATGAAAATTCTCGCCATGGACGGCGAAAAACGGGTTATACTCGCACCTGCCGGCGGATCGGCCGGAGTTTCTCATCCCGACCCCGATGCGACGATTTGTGATCTCCTGAGAAAGGCCTCCGACTCGCCGCTTCTTGAAGCCGATCTCACGGTCGACGAGGTTTCCGCGATTCAGGGTGTAAGCAAGAAACGGGGCGCGGCCGACTCGATGTTCCGCATCGTAGAACGCGAGCGCGTCTATTACCGGGTGAACGAGTCCGGCGCGGTATTGAGAGAGGCGCTCGTTTCAGCGGGTATTACGGGCGAGGAGACGGGCCGGCTGACGCCGGAACACCTCCAGAACGGTTCCTGGCGCACCACCGAGTTCCGGCCGTACGGGCTCAACGCCCCCTCGTCACGTCTTCTGGTCGGGCGTCGGAATCCCTATTGTGAATATCTTGATTCGGCGAAAGACAAGCTGACGTCCCTCGGTTTCGAGGAGTTCGACGGACCGCTGGTCGAGACGGAGTTCTGGAACTCGGACGCGCTTTTCATGCCGCAGTTCCATTCGGCGCGCGATATTCACGACGTCTATTACGTAAAAGAGCCCGATCACGCGAGAGAGATTGAGGAACCATATCTCTCGCAGGTTGCGGCGACGCATGAGGACGGGTGGAAGACCGGCAGCCGCGGATGGGGGTACGGGTTCGATCGCGACTTTACNCGTCGGCTCATTCTCCGGAGTCAGGGTACGGTTATGTCGGCCAAGACGCTGCATACTGCAAAGATTCCCGGAAAATATTTCGGCGTTCTGCGCTGTTTCCGATACGATCAGGTTGATGCCACGCATCTGTCTGATTTTTATCAGACCGAGGGAATCGTTCTGGGCGACGAGGTCAACCTGCGCAATCTGCTGGGTTTATTGAAGATGTTCGCCGAGGAACTCGCGGGCGCGACGGAGGTCCGGTACGTGCCCGGGTACTTCCCCTTTACCGAACCGTCGGTGGAAGTACATATCAAGCATCCGGTTCTTGGCTGGTTCGAGCTGGGGGGATCGGGAATCTTTCGCCCGGAGGTGACAAAACCGATGGGCATCGACGTGCCGGTGCTTGCGTGGGGTCTCGGGATTGACCGAATGGCACTCATGCATCTTGGTCTGAACGACTTGCGCGAACTTTTCTCCACCGATCTCGAGAGCGTACGGCTCCGGCGTCGGGAAGGGTAACACACTATGCCGAAAATCGAAGTTTACCGGGACACCTTTTTGCGGTACGTCGGTCGCGATCTGACCGATACCGAACTTGAAGAGATTTTTCCCGCTGCGAAAGCCGAGCTCGATGAACCCGCCGACGCGGAGGGGATCATGAAGATCGAGCTGAACGATACGAACCGTCCCGACCTCTGGTCCACTGCGGGTCTGGCGCGTCAGTTGCACGCGTACCTGAAGTTGCCCGAGCGCACATACAATTTCCTCTCGTCGGCGGGTGAGACGAAGGACGCCGGTGAGCGGGTGGTTGTCGTAGATCCGTCGGTGCGGGATATCCGGCCGTGGGTTGTCGGGTTTGCCGTTACCGGGAAAGCGATCGATGACCCGATGCTCAAAGATTTGATCCAGACGCAGGAAAAGCTCACCTGGAACTACGGCCGCAAGCGGAAGTCGATTGCAATGGGCGTCTACCGGACCGATCTCATCGAATATCCGGTCCACTATACAGCGGTCGATCCCGACGCGACGTCCTTTCAGCCGCTACAGTCCGACCGCGTGATGACGATGCGACAGATGCTTTCCGATCATCCGAAAGGCCAGGAGTACGGTTCGATTGTCGCTGATTTTCCGCTCTTTCCCCTTCTGACCGATAACCGGGGGGAAGTCCTGAGTTTTCCGCCCGTTATCAACAGCGCCGGTATCGGTGCGGTCGAGATCGGCGACACGAACCTTTTTATTGAACTTACCGGAACCGATATGGATTCGCTGCTGCTTACCGCGTCCATCGTCGCATGCGATGTGGCGGATGCCGGTTATACGGTGCTTCCGGTCAGGGTCGTCTACCCGTATGACACACCGTACGGTCGCGAGATCGTCGTTCCATACTATTTTCAGCTGGAGCAGACGGCGACTATCGCCGATATCAATGCGCTGCTGGGCTGTGAGTTGTCACCGGATGAGGTGACCGGCGCGCTGAGCCGGATGGGGATTCCCTCCAGACTGTCCGGGTCCGCACAAGGGAACACAACCGGTGAAGCGCCGGCGGTCACGATTGCCCCTCCGCCGTGGCGGAATGATTTTCTTCATCCGGTGGACGTTGTCGAAGATGTGATGATCGGCCGGGGTATGGAATCCTTTGAACCGCAGATGCCGCAGGAGTTTACCGTCGGGCGGCTGCACCCCGTCGAAATCTACGGCCGTCGACTCAAATCGATTATGGTGGGACTTGGATTCCAGGAGATGATTTTCAATTATCTGGGTTCCGGCAGAGACTATATCGAGCGTTGTTACCCGGAAGACCAGTGGGACGCCCGGAAAGCGGAGTGTGTTCGGGTAGCCAACCCGATGTCCGAGAATTTCGAGTTCGTTCGGCCGTCTATTCTCCCGAGTCTTTTCTCATCGGAAGCGGTAAGCGGAAACGCGGCGTATCCGCACCATATGTTCGAGATCGGAAAGATCGCGCTTCGTGATGAAACCGACGCTTCGGGAACGCGGACCTATACCTCTCTGGGTATGATTTCCGCCGACAGCGATGCCGGATTCAACCTGGTGAATTCGCATGTTTCTGCTATACTGTACTATATCCATCAGGAGTACGAGCTTCGGGAGGTTTCCGATGACCGGTTTATTCCCGGTCGGGTTGCCGCCGTTTTCGATCTATCCCGTGAGGTGGAAATCGGCCGTTTCGGCGAAATTCACCCGCGGACGCTGGAAAGCTGGGGCATTCAGATGCCGACTACCGGAGCCGAATTTTATCTGGAACGGATGATGCCGAATGGGGATGGAAGCTGAGCAGNGGGAGAATCCGAAGATACTCGTTCCGTATTCCATGCCGGATCTCGATTCCGGCATCCTCGATTTCTTNGTATATCTGAGACCGGAGACGAATGGCGTCGATGTGGAGAGTACGATTTTCTCCGTCATTCGAACCTTCGGCCCGGCGATTACGCTCCAATACCTGGCAAATCTTCCCGGCGAATACGTTGCAGCAAACCGCATCGTCGAGCGGCACTATCAGGACCGGGTTTTTTTTGCCCGTCACGGTGCAAAACCGTTTACCGTCGATATGCGCCGTCAGTTCGAGGAGTTTTTCCGGGAGCCGTTTGATCCGCGTCGCGTAGTTGGCGCTTTCGACGCACTCGCCGTGCTGAATATTCCGGAGATGGCGCTCTTTGCGCTTCGCGTACCCGAAGAGTGTGTGGTTCATATCGCCGGGCAGATCGTAAAAAAGATCGGAGACGTCTTTGTCGTCAATTACGATATCCCCGCGATTCTCAACCGGAACCATGCCGGGACCGACATCGCCGTTATGGTTTTCCGGACCACCATGGACTACCGCTCGTTCTTTGAGGTCGTCTCCCGGATGCGTCTGGCCCTCATCGACCGCCACCTCGTGAGTCCCGAGCGGGATCTGTCCCGTGCGGTACACGTGACGAGGAGCCCGTTCGAGCAGTTGAAGGATGCGCGCGACTATCTCATTGCGCCGGATGGGACTCCCATGGGGGTGACGGCCGGCCCGTTCGCCCGGTTTCTGTTGAATGAAGGGTTTTCGGCGGAAGAGATTTTCGATATCACCGCACGGCCCATCTGCTCGGTCCGAATGGAGAGCGGTGCGTTGCGGGATGTGAGTATGATGGATTTTACCCAGGGACAGGACTACCAGACCGCACGGGACCAGCTGAGCCTGGTTGAGGCGCGAATACCGATTCCGGACTGACGGTCGCCGATTCCGGACTGAGGCTAAACCCGCTCGATCCGCAGTTCGGACATGATGGCTACACCGGAGAGGGTGATGCCGAATCCGGTTCGCCGGTATGCGGATCCACCGCCCCGTTTGTTTCGCTCCGAAACTTCACCGAGGAGAGGCGTTACCCCATTGTGTACGGGCATATCGGCGGGAACGATTATCACTACTTCGCTCATGACGGCGACAAGATGAATCTGAACGTCCTCGGTCGGACGGTAATCCCTCAGGTCAAGACGGGTAGAACCCATCACCGACAGTGCCGTAGTGTATCTTCCATGGAGCGCGTACCCGTCAAGTTTCCGTTCGCCCAGGATCGAGACGATCTTGTTGTCGGGTGAGACGGCCGGATAGGCGTTTCCGTCGGAGGCGCGGTAGTCTGAGGCGTTACTATCTCCGACTTGAAGGTCGGAGACGATCCGGTCTATTGCCGGTGCCGTTTCCGCGCGGTTCACGAGTGTTACCCTGCGTTCATAATCTTCCATATCGAGGATATCCTTCGCGTAACACGATGCAAGATATTCGATAATCCGTTCTTTATAGAGTTCCAGGTTCTGTGGATCGTTCATCTTCTCGTCTGCCCCGGTGCCATGCTACCATAGTACGGTGGAAAGTGCATCCGATCTTCTGATCCGGGTAAGTCCCTTTCGTTTCCTGAGCGGCGCTCTTCGGGAGTGGTTATCCGGACGCATGGTACGTGTCCAGTATGACGAGGGCGAAACGATATTCCGGAAACACGATGACGATCACGACGTCTTTCTCGTCATCGAAGGGATCGTGGATATCGTCGATTTTCATCTGGGTCGGGATGATCTGGTGGCTCCGGTGGTACACGGTCACTATTTCGGAGACTGGGAGGCGATCTTTCAGGAACCACGCCTGTTTACCGCCCGCTCCCGGACGCGATCCGATTGTTTCCGTATTGACGGCGATGATTTTCTGACCCTCCTGCACGAATCCCCGGGTTTCGCTCAGGCGTTCGGAACGACGTTGCGTGATAACCAGGGCATCTTCGCCGCATTCGATCGCTTCCGGATCGCACTGCAGCAGAGCGTAAACCAGGGACATATCAGTATCGGCGACCTTCTTCCGTTGTACGAGCGGTTGAAGCCGGCGCTCCACCCGGGAGCGGACGATCCCGGCCGCCTGGATCTGGGTGCGCTCCTGTACGCGGTCCGGCGCCTCCCGGAGAATGTGACCCGAACCTTTGCGTTTCTCCTGCTCGACGAACTGCCGCCGGCGTACCCGCAGCCGGACCGCTATTTCCCCGTCGTCGCAACGGCCGGACGTCGCCGCGACGTCTGGGAGATGCTTCCGGGGAAGGATATGGTGCTCCTTCGCAGCGGAGATTCCGACCTCATCGACCTGATCACGACTCTGTGCGTATACGCGGTGGAAGCGCGGAAGATACGGGAGCGTCTCTTGCGTTATGCGGATCTGGGAGTGCTGGATGCCTTCGTTCCTTCCCGGGATGGATCGGGGACGGAGGCGGAATTTCTGCAGTCGCTTCCGTTCAGTTCGCGCGAAGCGCAGGGGTTTCTGTCAATCTGGCCTTCCGACGCAATCGCACGGATCGGGGATATCGCGCGACACCGGGAGATGTTCACCATCGATGTGCGGAGGCGCCTGCGCAGCTACCACAGCCGCCGCAGCGAACTCTGGATATCCCAGATTGCCGACGCCGCGAAACGTACGCTCGGTATCGACCCGGCGGACCTTGCGCCGTCCGTATCCGTTCATATCGTCAGCAGCAATACGCACTCGATCACCAATTGTCTGAACCCGTGGTTTACCGAACATGCCGAAGAAATCCTTGCATGGGGAGCCCGGGAGCACCCGCAACTGATTGCGGAGCAATGGGCGCAGCGTACGGACCTCATTTACGCGCTCTCCCGGGCGTACTTCGCCGCGTTTCCCGCGCAGAACGAAGCGCGTCGAAGTCGCGGCGAATCGTGCGGCGTTACCCTGCTCGAACAGACTTCGTCGACGGGGATTCAAGTGCAACTGATCGATCCGGGGCGGGTGGCGAGTGCCGCAATCGATCCGCTCCTTCCAGCGATCCCGGAGAAGCGTACGACGACCGACCTGATCGTAAACATCGACTATGCGTTCGGCGAGCAGGCCGAATATATCATGCGCAACCTTCTCCTCCTCTTCGGATCGAATGTGCGCAGTATCAGCTTTCTGGGAAAAGCGGGGGCGCTGGTAGGCAACCGCGGCGACGTGCTTGCCCCGACGGCGTTTATCGAACAGAGCAACGATCTTTTTCAACCGCTGCCGCACGAGAGTCTCCTGTCGGTGGATCGCCTGCGGCGGCTTCTGCCGGAGCGCACCATTCACGAAGGGCCGCTCCTGACCGTCGACGGGACCCTCCTGCAGAACCGCCAGATGTTGAATTTCTATCGACATATCTGGGACGTCGTGGGAATGGAGATGGAAGGTACGCACTATTACCGGCAGATTCTGGAGTCGCAGGAGCTTGGCGTCGTACCGCGAAATCTCGATTTACGCTTTTTCTATTACGTATCCGACCTGCCGTTGCAGGTGAACGCGCAACTCAGCGAGCCATTACGCCTTGCGGAGGGTATCCCTCCCCTCTATGCCGTTACTCGGCATATACTGACCGAGATTATAAACCGTGGGAGTTCCTGATGACACGAGTACTGGCTTTTACCAACAGAAAAGGCGGCTGCGGAAAAACGACGACCACGGTGAATGTCGCCGCAGCGCTGGCGCACATGGGGAAACGGACGCTGGTGGTAGACATGGATCCACAGGCGCACGCGACCATTTCGCTCGGGATCGATCAGGGATCGGTCCGCTACGATGTCGGTTCGGTTTCGCGAGGGCAGGTCGCCGCCGGGGATACGCTGCGGGGTACCTACATTCCCCGGCTGAAAGTGCTGCCTTCCAGCAGAAAACTGGCCGACTTCGAGCGACGGTTCGGCAATACGCTTGAAGCGCGGTTCTGGCTCCGCGATAACATCAAATCGATATTGAGTCAGTTTGAGTACGTCTGCATCGATACGCCTCCCACCACCCAGTTATTGACGGTAAGCGCGCTGGTTGCGGCGACCGAAGCGGTTATTCCGATGCAGGCGCATTTTCTCGCCATGGAGGGAATGATCGAGATTATCGAACTGATTGAACAGGTGAAGGACCACCACAATGCGGGACTTTCGGTTGCCGGGGTAATTCCAACCTTTTTTGATGATTCCAACGGTATGTCGGTGCAGATCGTGAAGGAACTGACCGGACGGCTGGGCGCGGATATTTTTCTTCCGCCCGTCCACGTCGTCGCGGCTCTTGCCGAAGCACCGGGATTCGGTCACACGATATTCCAGCACGAACTGCGTGGCCTTGGTGCTCACGACTACTATCGTGTTGCGCAGGCGATTATCAGGAACCGGCGCCGCGCGGATGAACGTGATTGATTTTTTCTTCCAGGACGCGGACGTCAAGCGGTTTCAGCAGGACGTCGTTTGCACCGGCAGCGTTGCAGCGGTCTATTTCCATCGGGTCGGAGTACGCGGTCAGGGCATATATCGGTAAATCGACGAAAGCCGGGTCGGTGCGTATACGGCGTATCGCTTCAACGCCGTCCATCACGGGCATTTGCACATCCATCAGAACCAGATCGGGGGGGGATTCCGCAATTCGTTTCAGCGCCTGATCACCGTCTCCGGCGACGGTAACGGAATGACCTTTCATTTCCAGTAAACGGCTGGTCACTACACGGTTTATTTCACTATCGTCGACAAGCAGGATGGTCATAGGATCCAAGTGTAGTACAGTTGCGGATTCACGGTACGGTATACTCCCATTATTCGGTAAGGAATGCCAGAAGATCAGCGTACTCCGTAAACGCCGGGTACGCGGGATACTCGTTTCGAATGGTCTCCGGGGAGCGGAAAAACGCCCCTTTGTGAGCCGCCTGTATCATCTCCAGATCATTGTAGGAGTCGCCGGCCGCGCGTACTTCAAACCGCAGAGCGCGCAACGCGGTAACCGCTGCCAGTTTTCCTTTCGGTACCCGCAGGTGGTACGCCGAAACCGCGCCGTCCGGAGTCGTCTCCAGAGAATTACAGAAAAGCGTCGGATATCCGAGCTGCTTCATGAACGAAGGCATAAACTCGATGTAGGTATCCGAGAGGATAATGACCTGCACGCTCCGGCGCAATTCCTGCAGGAAACCGTACGCTCCGTCAAGCGGTTCCATCGTGGCGATGGCCGCCTGAATGTCGTGAATCGTCAGCGTATGCTCCCGGAGGATTGCCAGTCGTTTTCTCATCAATTCGTCATAGTCGGGAATATCCCGCGTAGTGAGCATCAGGTCATCAATACCGGTACGCCGGGCTACATTTTGCCAAACCTCAGGTATGAGTACGCCTTCGAGATCGAGACATGCGGTTATCATGCGAGCTGTATACCATATCAGGGCGTCAGGTGAACAGTCACGAATCGATTCGAACCATATCGATACAAAACAATATGATCATAAAGGAAATGTTTCTCCGGATCGGACCGACTTGACTATTAAAGATATTACCAGTATATATATAAGCGTGCTCTGACATTTAGTTTCTGCTAAAATACCATTAGATACCAAACAATATATCGAAAATATTGCAGGATTTATCGCTCAGAATTATAGATGTGTAAGGAAAAGTATGGAAAATACCGTTAAAATACGGGTCGAAAATCTCTATAAGATTTTTGGACGGAACCCGGAGAAGGCCCGGAAAATGACGATAGACGGGCTGTCAAAAGACGATGTGCTGGAGAAAACCGGGTCGGCAGTCGGCGTCGCGGATGCGTCGTTTGACGTATATGAAGGCGAAACCCTCGTTATCATGGGTTTATCGGGAAGCGGAAAGTCAACGTTGTTGCGGTGTCTGAATCGCATCCACGAGCCGACCTACGGGAAGGTGTTCGTCGACGGGCAGGATATCACCGCGATGGACGCGAATGAACTCCGCGAACTCCGGCGTACGAAGTTCGCGATGGTCTTCCAGAGTTTTGCGCTCTTCCCGCACCGTACCGTGCAGGCGAACGTCGAGTTTGGCCTGGAAGTCCAGGGTATTGAACCGGAAGTACGGGCACAGAAGGCAACGGAAGCGCTCGAACTCGTCGGACTTTCCGGGTGGGAAGGATATTATCCGGACGCGCTCAGCGGCGGCATGAAGCAACGCGTCGGACTTGCGCGTGCCCTCGCGACCGACCCCGACGTTCTCCTGATGGATGAAGCGTTCAGCGCGCTCGACCCGCTCATCAGAACCGATATGCAGGATGAGCTCCTCGCGCTGGAGAGTACGGTAAAAAAGACAATCGTTTTCATCACCCACGATCTCGATGAAGCGCTGAAAATGGGTGACCGCATCGTTCTCATGAAAGACGGCAAGATCGTCCAGATCGGAACGTCGGAGGAGATACTCGCTCATCCCGCCGACGCGTACGTCGAAAAGTTCGTTGAGAACGTTGATATGACAAAAGTCCTGACGGCCGGCGACATTATGAAAAAGATCGGCCACGTCGCCTTCGTCAAGGATGGGCCACGAACCGCGCTGCACACAATGCGGGAAGCGGGACTTTCAGGCATCTTTGTTGTACGGCAGAACCACGAGCTCGTCGGGCACGTTACCGCAGAGCGGGCTCATGACGCCGTCAAGCGCGAGTCGAGGTGGCTCGAAGAGATTACGAGCGCCGAAGAGATCAACGTGGTCCCGCTCGACGAACCGATTCGAAAAATATTTCCTCTCGTTGCCGATTCCAAAGACCCCGTTGCTGTCGTAGACGGGAAAAACATCCTCAAGGGTGTCATTGTCCGTGGAGCGGTCCTTGCGGCACTGGCCGAACAGGGAGGAACCGGCGATGAATAATATTCCCGCAATTCCATTGGGAGAATGGGTAGAGAGCAGTCTTGACTGGCTTACCGACGTTCTTTCCCCGCTGACGAGAGCCGCTTCGGCGGTCGTTGAAACCGGGATCGATAACCTCGTCGACCTGTTATTGATTATTCCACCGTGGATACTGATTCTGATAATCGCCGGCGTGGCGTGGAAAGTTGCCGGCAGGAACGTAATGTTTCTTGCCCTCTTCGGATTCCTCTTCGTCTGGAATATCGGTTTATGGGAGCCGACGGTCGCTACCATATCTCTGGTGTTCTTTGCGACAATTCTTGCGGTTCTCCTCGGTGTTCCGCTCGGAATTCTTGCCGCGTTGAGTGACGGATTCTACGCATTCATCAAACCGGTGCTGGATTTTATGCAGACGATGCCCGCGTTCGTCTACCTTATACCGGCAATTCCGTTTTTTGGCCTCGGGCCCGTGTCGGCGGTTTTCGCGACGGTCATCTTTGCCGTTCCGCCGGCGATCCGTCTCACGGCACTCGGCATCAGGCAGATTGATATTGAACTCATCGAGGCGGCGGACGCATTCGGTACGACGACGATGCAAAAGCTCGTGAAAGTGCAGATTCCCCTCGCACTTCCCACCATCCTGGCGGGCGTCAACCAGACAATCATGCTCTCGCTCTCCATGGTCGTGATCGCGGCGATGATTGGCGCGGGCGGGCTTGGAGGCGAAGTCTGGCGCGCAATTCAGCGACTGAGGCCGGGGCAGGGATTCGAAGCGGGTATGGCAGTAGTAATTGTTGCGATGGTGCTCGACCGCATCACGCAAAATATATACAGAAAGAAACAGTAGGAGGTTTCTATGACATCACACGTGAACAGAAATAATTGGGTGCTCGTTGCACTCATGGTAGTGGTGATTGGGACTGCGGCATTTGCTGCCGGCCAATCCGAAGCGCCCGGTATGGAAGAAAAGGGCGAAGTTGAACTGGTATACGTCGAGTGGACACGGGCAATTGCCATCACTCATGTAACCGGAGAGATCCTCGATCGGATGGGATACGATGTGAAGCTCAATAGCGTTGCCAACGCGGCAATGTGGGCGTCGATCGCCACCGGTGATGCAGACGCGCAATTGACCGCATGGCTGCCGGCGACACACGGTATGTTTTTTGGCCCGGAAGGTGAGTATACCGACGACGTCGTCGACCTCGGGCCCAATTATCACGGTGCAAAACTTGGCCTGATCGTTCCTGCATACGTCGACGTGGATTCAATCCCCGAAATGGCGGCCAACGCAGAGCTGTTTAACGGAAAGATCACCGGAATCGATCCCGGCGCCGGCATGATGCAGCAGACCGAGACGGCGATTGCGGAAAACGTAAGCGGACTCGGAACAATGGAGCTGATCGAAGGCAGCGGCGCAACGATGACTGCAGCGCTTGGTGATGCTATTGACCGGCAGGAACCGATCGTCGTAACGCTGTGGGCGCCGCACTGGGTCTTCGGTCGCTGGGACCTGAAACTCCTTGACGATCCCGACGAAATCTTCGGTTCTTCGGAAACGATCAACACCATTGTCCGGAAAGGCCTGGAAGCGGATCTCCCCGAGGTTTACCGGTTCCTGGATGAATACGACTGGTCGATGGTAGATCTCGGTCCCGTGATGGCATGGAACCAGGACGGCATGGAACCTGCGGATTCAGCGAAAAAGTTCATTGACGAAAATCTTGCTCTCATCAACTCGGCGATGCCCGACGGAATGGGAATCTAGGCAGAAATACCGCGTACACACGCTTTGTGACACGCGATATCCGGCGGCTTCGGCCGCCGGTTTTTTATTGCGGCACCAATTCGCCGCACCGCGAATTCCTCCTGGTGTTCTTATAGACAGAAACACCGCATTCGGATATGGTAGTCCGCATATACCAATTGGAGGACTCAATAATGCGTACACTGCTTGTTTCCATATTGCTGGTTCTGGCCGTCGGATACGGTTTTGCATCCGGAGTACCGGAAACCGAAGAATCAAACGTTATCGGAATCTCGAAAATCGTTGCTCACCCCGCCCTCGACAGTGTCGAACAGGGAATCATCGACGAGCTGACGGCACTCGGCTATACCGATCTGGAATACGATCTCCAGAATGCGAACGGTGAGATGACGACTGCGTCCAGTATCGCCGCGAAGTTCAAAGCCGATCGCGTCCGGCTGGCCGTCGGGATTGCTACGCCGACGGCGCAGGCTCTGGTGAACTCGATCCACGATATTCCCGTCGTCTTTGCCGCGGTTACCGATCCGGTAGCCTCGGGTCTGGTACCGTCCTACGCCGCGGGTGCGGGAAACGTAACGGGCTCGTCCGATATGACGCCGGTGGTGGCGCAGTTCGAGCTGCTCTCCCGGCTCGTGGACCTCAAGACGATCGGTCACGTGTACTCCAGCGGAGAGGCAAANGCCGTCAGTCTTGCGGAACTGGCACGTGCAACGGCGGCCGATATGGGACTCGACTTTGTCGAAGCGACGGTTGTCAACAGTTCGGAAGTCAGGGCTGCGACGCAATCCATCGCGAATCGAGTGGACGCCATCTACGTGAGCACCGACAATACGGTAGTATCGGCACTCAGTGCGCTTACGGAAGTGGCTCTCGAAGCCGGCGTTCCCGTATTGAGCGCAGACCCGACATCTGCTACGGAAAATCCCGTTCTGGTAGCGCTCGGTTTTGACTACTACAAATTCGGTCGTGCCACCGGCCGGCTCATTGCCGATATTCTTGAAGGTGCGGATCCCGCGACGATCCCGACCCTCTTTATGACGGACCCGTCGGACCTCAATCTGGTACTCAATCTCGACGTTGCCGACGAACTCGGAATCGGGATTCCACCGGATGTCCTGGATAAAGCGGTCACCATCGTAGAGAACGGCCGGGTACGATAACTCCGTGATTGAAGGAATTTTCGTCGAGGGCCTGCTTTACGGCATTATGGCTCTCGGCGTTTTTATCACGTTTCGCGTACTGGATTTTCCCGACCTCACCGCCGATGGTTCGTTTCCGCTCGGCGCGTCAATTATGGCCGTCTCGATTGCCAACGGTACGGGTTTGATTCCGGCACTCCTCCTCTCTTTTATCGGGGGTGTCCTTGCCGGATTTGTTACCGCGACGATCCATAACAGGCTCAAGGTTCCAAACCTCCTGGCGGGGATTCTCACGATGACGATGCTCTGGTCCATCAACATCAGGATTATGGGTAATCGGGCTAACGTTCCGTTGCTGCGAAACACCACAATCCTCACGTGGGTTACCGACACGGTTCTGCCGGGTATGCCGGATGAGTGGGCCGTTCTGATCTTTTTTATCGTCATCGCTGCGATTATCAAATGGTTGCTGGACCTGTTCTTTCATACCGACCTTGGCCTGATACTGGGTGCAATGGGCGACAACCCCCAGATGGTGATAAGTCAGGGCGTCAACCCGGCGACGTTGAAGGTGATCGGTGTTGGCCTTTCGAATGGGCTTATCGCGTTATCCGGAGCATTCGCCGCGCAGTTTCAGGGTTTCGCCGATGTGAATCTGGGAACGGGTATCATCATCGCCGGCCTGGCGTCGGTCATGATCGGAGAGTTCGTGTTGCGATCAAACCGGATCGGATTGCTGACGTTTCGTGTACTTCTGGGTTCCATCGTCTATCGCGGGCTCATGTATCTGGGACGCTACTACGGGTACTATATCCGCCTTACGCCAAACGATTTGCGGCTCGTGACCGGAATTCTGATAATCGCTTCGCTGGTAGTAAGCCGCATACGTACCGAACGGGCGGGAAATCGTACCCGTGTGAGGACCTCGTCGTGATCAGGCTGAACGATATTTCCCGGACGTTCAACGCCGGAACCCCCAACGAAGTTACCGCCATCCGGGCGGTTGACCTCCACGTGCGGGAGGGCGACTTTGTCACGATCATCGGAAGTAACGGTGCGGGGAAAAGTACACTCTTCAATCTCGTCGCCGGAACCTATCCTCCGACTACGGGAACGATCGAGGTGAGCAGCAGGGACGTGACGCGTGACCCGGAGCATCGGCGGGCACGGTACATCGGGCGGATTTTCCAGAACCCCACGCTCGGCACCGCCGGCAACATGACGATCGAAGACAACATGATGATCAGTTACAAAAAAGGTTTCAAAGGGTTGCGGATCAGTCTGAACCGGAAGATGCGGGATTTTTTCCGGGAACAGCTGATACAACTGAATATGGGCCTCGAGGACCGGATGAAAGAGAACGTTCAGCTGCTGTCCGGCGGCCAGCGCCAGGCGATGACTCTGCTCATGATGGTTCTCTCAAAACCCGATCTGATCCTTCTTGACGAACATACCGCGGCACTGGACCCGAAGAACGCCGCGCGGACGCTCGACCTCACTCGGCGATTCGTTGACGAGTACCGTCTCACAACGATGATGATCACGCACAACATGGCGCACGCGATCGAGTTCGGGAACCGGCTGCTGATGATGGATCAGGGTGAGATTATTCTGGATGTTGCGGGCGACGAAAAATCGCGTCTTACCGTGGACGGCCTCGTGGAGCGGTTTCATCGAATCCGGAAGCGCGACCTGGAGAGCGACGAGGTCAGACTTCTGTAATCGGCGAAATCTTCGGTATCGCGTTTTGTATTTCTACGGTATATTTATACATCGTATCGCGGCCCGGTTCTTGCCAATAGGCCAAGTATAAGCCATAATACGCCAAATTTTTCCAAGGAGGATGGGAATGCGCAAAATAGCTGTATTCTTGATTACGTTTGCGATGGTCGCTTCATTTGCCATGGCCGGTGGTCAGGCAGAAGAAGGTCCGATCAAAATCGCGGTAGCCGGTGCTCACAGTGGTGACCTGGCATCGTACGGACTTCCGTCGATCAACGCTGCTGAACTGGTTATTGAAAAAGTGAATGCCGAAGGTGGCGTTCTCGGCCGTCAGATCGAACTGATTGCCGAAGATGATCAGTGCAAGCCGGAAGTCGCAACCAACACCGCCGCGAAACTCGTCGGTGAACAGGTGGTTGCAGTCATCGGGCATATCTGCTCCGGTGCAACACGCGCCGCACTCGGTATCTATACCGGAGAGAACATCATCACGATTTCTCCGTCCGCCACGAATCCGCCGCTGACTCAGAGTGGTGAGTTCCCCACATTTTTCCGGACGATCGCACCCGATGATGCACAGGGACTTCTGCAGGCACAGTTTGTTGCCGAAGAACTCGGTCTGAAGAAAGTTGCCATTCTCCACGACGGCGGCGACTACGGGAAGGGTCTTGCGGATTTTGCGAAAGTCGCTCTCGAAGCGAACTATCCCGGTGTGGAAGTCGTTCTGTATGAAGGCGTAACCGTCGGTGCGGTTGACTACTCAGCCATCATCAACCGTGTTGCCAACAGTGGCGCCGAAGCGGTTATGTGGGGCGGCTATCATCCGGAAGCTTCCAAGCTCGTGAGCCAGATGCGAACCCAGGGTATGGATACGCTCTTCATCTCCGGTGACGGGGTGAAAGACCAGTCCTTTATTGATGTTGCCGGTGCAAATGCCGAAGGCGTCTACGCTTCCGGTCCGCGCGATACGTCAAGCAATCCCATGGACGCTGCTGCGACCGCCGCGCACCAGGCGAAATACGGTGAAGGTCCCGGTCCGTTCTTCATGAACGCCTATGCGGCAACCCTCGCGGTTATCAATGCGATCGAAGCTGCCGGTTCCACCGACCCTGATGCAATCATGGACGCGCTCCGCTCCGAATACGTCGACACTCCTCTCGGATCAATCAGTTTTGATGCGAAGGGTGACGCTATCGGCGTTGGTTTTGCGGTTTTCCAGGTTCAGAACGGAACGTACGTAGAACTGCAATAGCGCAGATTTTACTCTGATTTCTGGTAGCTGCAGGCAGACTGTACGGTCTGTCTGCAGCCATTTATAGTCCGAACGGAAACAACATAGATGAATACCGAGTATTTTTTTCGCCTCTTTTTCAGCGGTCTGACGAGGGGGAGTATTTACGCCCTTCTGGCGCTTGGATACACGATGGTGTACGGAATCATCAAGCTGATCAATTTCGCCCACGGTGAAATCTATATGATCGGCGCCTTCACCGCCCTTATCATCGCCGGCGCCCTCACCCTGACGGGAATGCCCGCCCTCGCCATCCTTGTTCTTGCAAGTCTGGTAGCACTGCTGTACTCGTCCATATACGGTTTTACTATTGAAAAAATCGCATACAAGCCGTTGCGCAAGGCGCCGCGTCTTTCGGTTCTGATCAGTGCCATCGGAATGTCGATGTTTCTCCAGAACTACGTTCTGCTGGCACAGACCTCGAACTTTTTGCCCTTTCCGCAATTGCTTCCGGATATCACGCTGCCCGAGAGCTGGCAGGGGATTGTGACTCTCCCGCAGTTTTTTATCTTCGTCGCGACGGCGATCGTAATGGTGATCCTTACGTTGCTGATCAAGTTTACGCGCATGGGAAAATCGATGCGGGCTACCAGCCAGGATCGGACGATGGCGATGCTTTCCGGCATCAACGTGAACCGTGTCATCAGCTATACGTTTCTCATCGGAAGCTTTACCGCGGCGCTGGGCGGTATCCTGATCAGTTCGTATACGGGACAGATCAATTACTTTATCGGGTTTCTGGCGGGGATCAAGGCGTTCGTTGCGGCGGTTCTTGGCGGTATCGGGAGCATTCCGGGAGCCGTTCTCGGAAGCATGGTGCTTGGCATGGCCGAATCGTACGCCGCCGGGTATGTATCCAGCGTGTATGAAGACGTTTTTGCGTTCATTATTCTGGTGTTGATCCTGATCTTCAAACCTTCCGGGCTGCTCGGCAAGCCGGAAACGCAGAAGGTGTAATCGAATGAATTTTCAGGAAATCAAACGATCGTTCATGATATCGATCTGGTTTATTTTTCTCACGTTCCCGATCATGGTGATGAAGGTAAATACCGTAACCAAAACGGTGGTCTGGCGTTGGCACAATATCGCTCTCATCGGAATAGGAACCTTCGTAATCAGCACCGTGTGGCGCCTCGCCCTGGAGCGGTCCCAGCGCGAGAGGCGTCCGGATGAGGCGGTGCACCACGATCCATCGTCTCCGGCCGGCGCAGAAGAACCGGCTCATCCGATCATCGCCCGGTACCGGACACTGCTCGCGGCCGCGATGCGACCGAAAACGAAGAAGTTCCTCATCGCCGCTTTTGTCGTTTTTGTCGTACTCTTCCCGTTCATCTCGTCGCTCTATCAGACGAGCATCATGATTACGGCGCTGATCTACGTCATGCTCGCTCTGGGGTTGAATATCGTAATCGGATTGGGCGGAATGCTTCACCTCGGGTACATCGCCTTCTTCGCGGTTGGTGCGTATACGTACGGGATCCTGTATCGCTTTTTTGGTGTCGGATTCTGGGTCGCCCTGCCGATTGGAGCGGTACTAAGCGTCGTAGCGGGGGTGCTGCTCGCACTGCCGGTGCTTCGCCTCCGGGGTGATTATCTGGCTATCGTAACGCTCGGTTTCGCCGAAATCGTCCGGATCGTCATGAACAACTGGACCAGCCTTTCGAACGGACCGCAGGGAATCGGCGGTATTCCCCGGCCGGGATTATTCGGGATTCCGTTAAACCTGTCTCAGGTGACGATCTATATCTACTTTTTGATTGTAACGGTTGTAGCGATCACGATTTTCGTCGTTCACCGTTTCGAGAATTCCCGTATCGGGAGGGCGCTCGTTGCGATGGGTGAGGATGATATCGCCGCGGAAGCGATGGGTGTAGACCTTACGAAAACCAAAGTAATCGCCTTTGCCCTCGGTTCCCTCTGGGCAGGTATCGGCGGAGTCATTTTTGCGGCGCGCACAACCTTTATCAACCCGGCAAGTTTCACCGTATGGGAGTCGATTATCGTACTCTCCTGCGTGGTACTGGGCGGTATGGGCTCAATACCCGGTTCGGTAATAGGGGCTCTCGTACTCATTCTGGTTCCCGAATACCTGAGAGCGTTTTCCGATTACCGGATGCTCATGTTCGGTGCCATACTTGTGATAATGATGGTCTTTCGACCCGGAGGGCTTATCCAGAAAAAGCGGAAAGCGTATACCTTCGATGTTTCTACGGAAACGGAGGTGGTATCGTGATTCTTGAAGTCCGGAACGTGACAATGGATTTTGGCGGCCTTCGGGCGGTAAATGCCGTTGACCTCCAGATGAAAGAGGGTGAGATAATCGCGCTCATCGGTCCGAACGGCGCGGGGAAAACGACCTTCTTCAACTGTGTAACCGGTGTATACCGTCCCACCCATGGCGATATCTATATCACGCCGCCCGGAGCGCAGACGGAGTCGATCAAAGGACTCAAGCCCAGCAGAATTACCCATAAGGGGCTCGCGCGCACCTTTCAGAATATCCGGCTCTTTCCGAATATGACCGTTCTGGAAAACGTCATGATCGGGCGCCACACCCGATTACACGCAGGCGTGCTGGGAGCGATATTCCGGGACCGCCGGACGAAGGAAGAGGAAGAACGGGTTATTTATGACAGTTACGAAATCCTGAAGAAGATCGGGATTTCGCAATGGGTCAACAGCCAGGCGAAGAATCTCCCCTACGGAGCGCAACGGCGTCTGGAAATTGCACGCGCGATGGCTTCGGAGCCGTTTTTGCTCCTTCTTGACGAACCGGCCGCCGGAATGAATCCGCAGGAGACAAAGGACCTGGAGGAGCTGATCGTTCGTATCCGGGATACCGAAAACATCTCGATCTTCCTTATCGAGCACGATATGAGTCTTGTCATGTCCCTTTCAGAGCGGATCTACGTAATGGACTACGGGAAGTTGATCGCATCCGGCACTCCTTCGGAGGTGAAAAACGATCCGGAAGTCATCAAAGCGTATCTCGGGGAGGAAGTCCGTGCTTGAGCTGAAGAACGTTAAAACGTACTACGGGAATATTCATGCCCTGAAGGGAATCGATATAACCGTCGAGAAGGGCGAGATCATCACCCTCATCGGTGCGAACGGCGCCGGGAAATCAACGACGCTGATGTCTGTTTGCGGTATTGTCCCGCCTCGTTCGGGTAGCATCATCTTCGAAGGCGAAGAGCTGATCGGGATGGAACCGGACCGGATCGTCGGCCTCGGTATTTCCCAGGTTCCCGAAGGGCGAAGAATTTTCCCGCACCTCACCGTCCGGGAAAACCTCGATATGGGTGCGTTCCTGCGAAAGGATACGGCGGAGATCCAGAAGGATTTTGATTACGTGTTGGACCTTTTTCCGATACTCGCGGAGAGAAAGAATCAGGCCGGAGGCACCCTTTCGGGCGGTGAGCAGCAGATGCTCGCAATTTCACGAGCGCTCATGGCGCGACCGAAACTGCTTCTGCTCGACGAACCGTCTCTCGGCCTCGCCCCGTTGATCGTGCAGAAAATCTTCGAAATTATCTCGCAGGTCAACCGGGAGAACGGCACGACAATATTCCTCGTGGAACAGAATGCGTTCCAGGCACTCAAAGTCGCAAATCGCGGGTACGTGATGGAAAACGGTGCGATTACCGTTTCTGATACCGCGCAAAACCTTCTAGCCAATGAAGATGTGAAACGCGCATACCTGGGGGTGTAATTCGATGCAAGTGAAAAACGTCATGACGACAGGGCTTTTTCTTGCCCATCCCGATACTCCGGTAACCGAAGCGCAGGCGATGATGCGACGCGAACACATTCATCGGCTCCCGGTGGTCGATCGGCATACGAAGCGTCTTGTCGGTATCGTTACGGAGAAAGATCTTCTGTACGCGTCGCCGTCTCCCGCTACAACGTTGAATGTCTATGAAATGAACGATCTTCTTTCGAAGCTCAAGGTGTCCGCCGTAATGACGCGAGATGTTATTACGGTGCGCCCCGACGATCTTGTGGAACACGCCGCGCGGATCATGGTTGACGATGATATCGGCGGGCTTCCGGTTATGGATAACGACGGATTCGTCATCGGGATCGTTACCGAGTCCGACATATTCAAACTCTTCATCGATCTTTTCGGGACGAGGGAGTCGGGTATCCGGGCGACGCTCCGTGTACCGGACGAACCGGGAAAGCTAGCGAAGTTAAGCGCGGATATCGTTTCCCACGGAGGAAATATCATCTCGATCGGTACGTGGCCGGGTAATAATCCGACCAACGTCGTTGTTGTGATAAAAGTCCGGGATATGACGAGGGAGCAGTTCATCTCATCGGTAGAGGCTGATACTCAGGAGGTTCTTGACCTGAGGGAAACGTAGCAGAACGATGAATTTTATGTAAAAAGTTCAACAAGCAGTTGTACTGTCGGTAAAATCCGGCTATTTTAGGTAGTAGTATTATGTCAAAAAGTGAATTCCGCCTTTTAGGGGAAAAATTTCACGGCACACGCGTAGTGCCGTTGATGGTAAAAATTGTAATTCTCTTCACCGTTTTTCTGCTCGTATCCAATTTCACGACGAATTACATCAACCTCATGCTGAATCGTGGAGAGCAGATTCGTCTGTTGAACCAGCTGCTGGTGAAAGACCTGAAAGAACTGCATGTTTTTGCAAACAATCAGTTCGAGATCTTTCGGTTTAACGATGACATCAAGGCGGCTACGACAAACCTGGAAGGGTCGGCAATCCGGAATCATCGGGGCGAGCGTTCGGTAACGTTCGGCCTGAAGTCCGACGGAACGATATTTTTCCAGGCGGGAAAATTGACGCGGGAAGCAGTCTTTTCCGACACGGAGGCTCTCCAGCGGATTCTGGGAGGCATTACGACCGACCAGACCGAGGGGACGGTCACCTTCTCCTTCCAGGACCACGATTACTTCGGCGTCTTCAAGTACAACGAACCGTGGGATATGGTGATTCTTCGATCCGAAGAACTTGGCGAATTCTACGCGGATTCGGTCCGGATTTTCCGGAATATCTCGCTTATCATTCTTGCGATTACGCTCGTCTTTTCGATCGTCGGTATCATTCTGATACGGTTTATCCTCCGTTTCGTCGGCACGATTACCCGGAATATCATGCGGATGCAGACCGACCAGCAACTTGGCCTGATGGATCTTACTGGGGCTCCAAACGACGATATTACCTATCTCGGCGTCGGATTTAATTCGCTTGCAAGTACGATTGACAACCTCATGGGCATTTTCAAGAAGTTCGTAGCTCGCGATATTGCTGCCAAGGCGTACCGGGAAGGCGAAATTCGTCTGGAGGGGATCAGGCGCGATCTGACGATTCTGTTCACGGATATCAAAAGCTTTACGTTTATGACCGAGACGCTCGGTACCGATATCATCAAGTTGCTGAACCTTCATTACGATCAGGCGATCAAGCATATTCATCAACTGAACGGGGACATCGGCTCGATAATCGGCGACGCACTGCTCGCTATTTTTGGAGCCATGCAGGAAAACGATTACAACAAGAGTCTGCAGGCCGTTCAGGCGGCGTACAAAATTCAGGATGTCGCGGCACAATTGCGCAAAGAGATGCACGCGCGGCGGGAGTTGATTCTTTCCCAGCGCGGATCGCTGACCGAAGAGGAAGAAGCGGTCTATCGAGCGGTTCTGCTGGAAGTTGGTGTGGGTATTGACGGCGGCCAGGTTTTCTACGGAAATATCGGCTCGTACGAACGGATGGTAAATACGGTAATTGGCGACAACGTAAACAGCTCTTCACGCCTGGAGGGACTGACGCGGTTTTATAAAGTACCCGTCATCTGTTCGGAATATGTGAAGGACGAGGTGATTTCCTATACCGACGAATTCGTTTTCATGGAACTTGACACCGTTCAGGTAAAAGGAAAGACGGTCGGGAAAAAGATTTTCTGGCCGCTTCCGAAGGAAACGATGGATCAGAACCTTGAACAGGACATCGATTTCTTTCAGAAGGGGCTTACCGGCTACTACCAGGGAGACTGGCTCGACGCGGAGCAGTGGTTTTCAAAGAGTTCGCTCTCTGCTGCGAAAACGTTTTACGGGCGGATTCATGGGCGCACCTGTCCGGATAACTGGGACGGCATATGGACGATGACAGAAAAGTAACCGAGATAGTCGAACGGAGTAAGATGATCTTTCTGAAAGAGATCATCGATGAGTTCAAGAAGAAGCAGCAACAGTACGATCCGGCCGTCGAGTTTGCGAAGACACGGAAAAACCGGAGCGTATTCGTGCCGATGACCGTGGTTGTTTTGCTCGTCGTCTTCGCGGCCGTTGTCGTCGGTGTTACCGCGTATATTCAGCGTAGCAGCCAGAGCATTTCAGTCGATATCGAAGATTTTGCGGATGTGAATCTCCGGGACATTCTGGACGGTGCGAAACGCCTGCAGAACGAACTCGATTTGATAAAAAGACAACGGGATCAGTTGATCTCGGAACGCGACTCCCGTATCGGCCAGGCGGAGAACGCTCGGGACCGTGCGATTGCACTCGTGCGGGAAGCCGATTTGAACGCTGCCGAGCAACGAAACCGGATCACGTCCGCCGGACGTACCGCCGACGAAACAATCGCGTCGATAACGGCGGAATATGCCCCGAGGCTGTCGGAACTGGAAACGCGGATCGCGGAACTGGAAATAGAGATCGCTGCGTACGATACGCGTCAGCTCGAACAGGCAAAGGAACAGGAAGAGGTCCTGAACAATCAGCGACAGGTATTTGATCTGGAGAAACAGGAGCAGGCGAGGCAGTACGAGGAACAGATCGAACGTCTTGTCGCCGGATATGAAAGCCAGATCCAGGAACTGGAAGCGTATCAGGTTGAGTTTGAAGAATCACTCAGAAGCCGGCACCAGAGAGAATTGGCCGCGCAAAAACTGCTCTATAACCCGCGTCTGGGTGATGATGCCGTCGCGCCGTTGCTGTCGCAACCGTTGCGGGGCGTTTCGTTCACCGGACCGGGAACGTATGACCAGTTGCTGGGACGGGAGAACGTAATTTCTCAAACCGCGTATGCCGAGGTTGAGCGTGAGTATTCCGAACTGCTCCGCCTCCTGGACCGGGTCCAGACTATACCATATGAGAACTCGGTCCCGGATGTACTTGCACAGGTGCGGGACCGGACGCTGGTTCTGTTGAAACACTACGAAGACGTTCGTATCGGGATGGGTGCGGTTGTCCGCGCAAAAGACGCGGAGATTGCCCGGCGGGACGGAATTATTCGGGATATGACGGCCGAAATCGGGCGATTCAATTACGCGCTGGAGCAGTACAGTCGAATCGGTGGCGATACCGGATACGTTCTTGATACCCGGGAGAGTACTTCCATTCAGGTTTACGTGAATCCGCTCAGAACCGTTGAGAGTGGTACCATCGGGTACGTGTTCCGTGCGGACGATGAATATATCGGTACGATCCGGTTCGGCCTTCAGAATGGCCGGCTCCGAGCACGGGTGGTCGAAATTGCTCCTGAACAGGAGTTGCGGCCGTACGACAAAGTCCTGATCGAGGTTCAGTAGGAGCATGGATATGAAACGCCAAGTCTTGGTAACAATAGTATTATTGGTTTCTCTGGCGGCTTTGTCCGCTCAGACCGCTACCCGGTCTTTTGAGACCGCGGGATACCGGGTAATGGGTCAGCGCACTGAATCCGGATTACCGACGTGGGATTTGCAGGACAACGCCGGCAATCGTTTCAGCGTCAGTATGGAAGGGACTCTGAACGCGCGGCGAGCCGACGCAATTCAGGCGATCCGGAACACGTTTTTCTCGATTCCCGGCCTGCAGGTTCAACGGCTCCGTATCGTTTTTGAGGGAAACCGTGCCGATCTCGTCGTTGTACCGCAACGATTCCTGATACAGGATGCCGATGTTGTTGCGTACATGCCGTCCGGTATGCAGTTTACGTATACCGATTTTCTCGAGTACGACTTCCGGATGCGGGTAAACAACCTTTTCCTGCGGATGAACGGGCAATACTTTTCTGCCGAACAGTTTATCGAAAGAATCGCCGTCGCGATCGAGAATCCCGCTCTGTACGTACAGAGCCAGGATCCGCAATTCCTGTTTGGACGCCTCGACAGCTTGAATGATCAGATCGAAGGGCTGAAAACCGACGGCAGTGCATTAACAGCCGAAATGCGGCAGCAGGACGCCGACCTCCAACTCGCACTCGATGCGTACGCGAGCGAGGGGATGCGAATGTACCGGCAGACGCGACAGGAGACGGAATCGGCGGTAACCGACCTTTCGACCCGGATAGACGTTCTGACGGAAGAACACCAGGCGCTTCTGGGTGCGCATCGTGAACTGCAGGTTGCCCACGAGGCGTTGCGTGAAGAGTTCGATACCCTCGTAGGGGAAAAAGCGGCTCTCGAACGTTCGTTTGAAACGTTACGGGATGGTTCTGTAGTACTCTTCACCCGGTCGCTCTTTGGCGCGGTAAAGGAGATTGAACCGACAACGGTTGCGGCAATCGTCGCGGTACGCACGGCGGAGCCGGAGTTGCCGTACGCCGATGCCGCAGCGAAGGTTGCAGAAGAGACCGGTGTCGAGGTAGACAAGAAACACGCGTTGGCGGTTTACGCTCTGTTCTTTAACGATTACGAATAAGTCCGGCGAAAGCGGCTGCGTTCGCCGGAGCGCGTCCCTGGTAATGATTATTGAACGCTACGAAGATCAACTCGCGGTTGCCCGACTCGATCAGCCGTAGCAGTTCACCTGCTCTATGCCGCAATTCATCTTCGGAATAATTGTAATCGTACCGACTCACCGCAGTACCGTTCCACCACGTTCCGGTATTTCTTCCGTGGAAACGTACGTAGAGACTTGTCGCATGGGCCGCGTCCGCGAAACAGAACGGCTCGGGAAGACCGTCGAGTTCCGGCAGGTCTACGAGGACCGGATGCAGCCCGTATTCCAGCATTCCTTCGCGGACGCTTTCCCGCTGCCAGCGTAAATTCCGATACTCGATGAACAGCCGAAGCGGAATTTCGCGACGGGCCGTTTCCTTCCTGAATGCTTCCGCAAGGTTTCCGAGGTACCGTCGGTTGCGGGCATCGTATCCGAAGCTGAAGGGGAACTGGAGGAGTACCCCCGTTGGCGCCGGCCTGTCACGCAGGGGTACGAGCGCATCGACATACTTCGTTACGCGTGACTCGATATCGATGACAATTTCGGCGCGTTCATGAGTGAGGGAACGGTGAGCTTTAAACACGAAAGGAAACGCATCCGGTACATTCCGGATCATAGACTGGACCGTTTTTGGTGTCGGCATACGGTAGTATGAGTAGTCGATCTCGACGAACGAAAATCGGGAAGCGTAAAACAAAAGGCGGCCGGCTGGTTTCAGGTCCGTCGGATAGAAGGAACCGTGCCAGTCAGGATATGCGTAACCTGATGTTCCGAGGTAGACAAACGCCATGAAACAATTCTACACTTGATCTCGTTCGTGGCAATCGGTATATTTGCGCGACGATAACCTGCATCCTGCAATTGATTTTTCATATACAGTAAGGATACACAGTAAGGAAAAGCGAGACTGTATGAGCGAGAAGACTACAAACATGCGCAATATCGGCATTAGTGCGCACATTGACAGCGGCAAGACAACGTTAACCGAACGAATACTTTTCTACAGCGACAAGATTCATGCAATTCACGAGGTTCGCGGAAAAGACGGTGTCGGCGCCACTATGGACTCTATGGAACTGGAAAAAGAACGGGGTATCACGATTCAGTCGGCGGCAACGAACGTCACGTGGAAGAATCACCCGGTTAATATCATCGACACGCCCGGTCATGTGGATTTCACGATTGAAGTCGAACGTGCGCTTCGGGTCCTGGACGGCGCGGTACTCGTGCTGTGCGGTGTGGGCGGTGTCCAGTCGCAATCGATAACCGTCGACCGGCAACTGAAACGATACCAGGTTCCCCGGCTGGCGTTTATCAACAAGCTCGATCGCACCGGCGCAAATCCGTACCGGGTCTGTGACCAGTTACGGAACAAGCTTGGATTGAACGCCGTTATGGCACAGATTCCGATTGGCCTCGAGGAAAAACTCGAAGGGGTCGTGGATCTGGTCACGATGACGGCGCTCTATTTTGATGGAGATTCCGGCGAGAAGATTCGGGAGGTCGAGATACCGGCCGGCCTGATGGAAGAGGCTTTGGCGCGGCGGGAACTTTTGCTCGATGCCGTGAGTATGTTCGATGATGAGCTTATGGAAGCCGTCATGGAAGAGAATGCGACTACCGAACAGATTCGGCGTGCGATGCGAAGGGCGACTCTTGCAAATGAGCTTTGCCCCGTCTTCATGGGGTCTGCGTACAAGAACAAAGGCGTGCAACCGCTTCTTGACGCAGTTACGTACTATCTGCCGGCTCCGGACGATGTCGAAAATATCGCTCTTGATCTGGACGCGGGTGAGCAGGAGGTCGTTGTTTCTTCCGATCCGGAAGCGCCGGCCGTCGCGCTGGCGTTCAAACTCGAAGAGGGACAGTACGGCCAGTTAACATACGTCCGAATCTATCAGGGTTCGGTCCGTAAGGGCGGGGATCTGTTCAATGTTCGAAGCAGGAAGAAGTTTAAAGTCGGACGGCTTATCCGGATGCACTCGAATCATATGGAAGACATCAGCGAGGCGGGAGCCGGCGATATTGTGGCGCTTTTCGGCGTTGATTGTGCGTCCGGCGATACGTTCTGCGATCCAAGACTGAACCTTTCCATGACGTCGATGTATGTTCCGAATCCGGTGATTTCACTGGCGATTCGCCCGAAAGACAAGGCTTCATCGGATCGAATGGGAAAAGCTCTTGGCCGGTTCGTCAAGGAAGATCCGACGTTCCGAAGCTATGTAGACGAAGAAAGCCAGGAGACGATCATCCAGGGTATGGGGGAACTGCATCTGGACGTCTACATTGAGCGTATGCGACGCGAATATAAAGCCGAGGTTGAGACGGGGGCGCCGCAGGTGGCTTTCCGCGAAACAATCACGCAACAGGCTGAATTCGATTATACTCATAAGAAGCAGACCGGTGGATCAGGGCAGTATGCGCGCGTTGCCGGGTATATAGAACCAACCGGAACGGAAGAGAATTACGAGTTCGTAAACAAGATCAAGGGGGGTGTTATTCCGACGGATTATATCCCTTCAGTTGACAAAGGTTTTCGCGCAGCGATGGATACCGGGGGATACATCGGGTATCCGGTCGTTACGGTACGTGCGTGCGTGAATGACGGAAGCACCCATCCGGTGGACTCCTCCGACCAGGCATTCCAGACGGCGGCTCTGGCGGCGTTCAGAATCGCGTACTTGAAAGCGAAACCGATCGCACTGGAGCCCATCATGAAAGTCTCCGTAGAAGGGCCGAACGAGTTCCAGGGGAATATTTTCGGCAGCCTCAATCAGCGGCGCGGCGTTATTCTCAGTTCGAGTGAAGACGGGAATTTCTCTATCGTCGAGGCTGAAGTACCGTTAAGCGAGATGTTCGGATATTCGACCGTCCTGCGATCTTTGACGCAGGGGAAGGCCGAGTTTACGATGGAGTTCAGCAAGTACGGAAAAGTACCTCAGAGCATAGCAGAAGAGCTGCGTGAAAAGTACGAGAAAGCACGGAAGGAAGGGAAGTAGACTACGATGGTACGAAAGGAACTGATCAAACGAAGTCCTTTGCGACTGTTGGAACAGTCGATACACGGCGGGGTAGGGAAAGGAAATATCGGGATTATCGCGGCGCGGAAAGGAACGGGAAAGACGGCCTGTCTCGTGCATATTGCGACCGACCAGTTATTGCAGGACAAGCAGGTGATTCACGTCTCGTTCTCATCCAGAACAGACCATATCATGGCGTGGTACGAAGACATTTTCCGCGAAATCGCGAAAAAACGGGACCTTGAAGACGCGATGAATGTCCATGACGAGATTGTCCGGAATCGTGTGGTGATGAATTTCAACCAGCACGGTATTACCGCTGAACAGCTGCTGAAAAGTCTCCGGGCGATGATCTCCGACGGCGGTTTTGCCGCCGACACAATCGTCGTCGACGGATACGATTTTGAAACGGGCGATCCTCGTACGCTGGTACAATTGCGGGAATTTATCCGGGAACTGGGACTGACCGTCTGGATCAGTGCGTCTACCCACCGTGATAGCCCGAATTACGATAAGAACGGTGTTCCGGCAATGCTCGTTCCGTTTCTTGAGAACATTTCCGTACTGATCACACTGACACCGGAAGAGAAGCATATCCGCCTTCGTCTGGTGAAGGATCACGACCAGTATCGGAAGGAAGATCTTCACCTGGAACTTGACAGTAAAACGCTGTTGATCCGGGAAGAGTAAAGACGCCGGACGCGTAACCCGCCGGAAGGATCTATCGACGGCGGGTTACTCCGATTTTTCCGCATCCGCTTTCTAACGGACACCGCGAACAATGCGGGCTCTGCGGCGTGCAGGTTTTCTGGCCGAATCCAACCAATAATCCGTTCACCGGAATCCAATACTCCCGCGGGAGAATCAGCTCGAGCGCCTGTTCGGTCTGCTCAGGTGTTTTCGTCCGGATCCATCCCACGCGATTCGGAATCCGGTGCACGTGGGTATCTACACATATTGCAGGTATTCCGAACCCCGTACCAAGGACGAGGTTTGCGGTCTTCCGCCCCACCCCGGGCAGCGTCAACAGGTCGTCAATGGCGTCCGGCACGGTGCCACCGAAGCGCTCCTCAATGATACGGGCGCACTGGATGAGTTGCCGGGCTTTTGTCCGGTAAAACCCCGCAGGATAGATACGATCCCGTACCGTCTCTTCGGTGAGACGCGCCATCAGATGCGGGGTGTCGGCGATTGCAAGAAGGCGGCGTGACGCATCCAGAGTAACTTCGTCCCGCGTTCGGAGGCTGATAATTGTCGAGACAAGAACACGGAACGGATCGCTGTTTTCCGCCGCGATTATTTCCAGGCTTGTTTCGAAACGGGTCCCAAGGGAATCACTGATGCGCGTGAATAGTGCGCCCCACGGAATCTCGGTCTTCCGGTCCGGGAAGGTCCCGTCCGGGAAGGTCCCGTCCGGGTCACTGGTCATCGTCGGATGAATCGTCCTCTTCGTCCGAAAGATCGTCGTCATCGAGGATATCGTCCTCGATCGTATCGTCCTGGTCTGCTTCAATCTCGAGCCTGGTGAATACCAGCTCCTCCACGTCTGATTTACTCATCCCCAGCGAAAACGATACTTCATCCATGAGCAGTTGCAGTGCGCTGTCATAGAGCTTGCGCTCCATGATCGGGAGTTCTTTCACTTTTTTCCGGTGGTACAGCGCGCGTACGACCGTTGCGATATCCTGAACGCTTCCCTGTTTGAGGAGATCCAGATTCATCTGATATCGGAGTTTCCAGTCGGCCGCGACCGGTTCATACTCTTCACTGAAAAGCTGCAATGCCGCCTCGGCCTCTGCGCGAGGTACGATCGCGCGAATACCGAGCTGTTCAGCCTTGTCTACCGGGACTTTGACGGTCATATCGGAGACGGGAAGGTAGATGACGTAGTACAGTGTCGGAACCTTCTGAAAATCCATCTCGATTATTTCCAAAATCTGGCCTACTCCCTGAAGAGGGTAGACCACCTGCTGCTTTTCCTGAAAAGTCGTGTCCCGTTTTGCCTGTTTGCTCATTACTCGAAGTATACCGAATAAACGGCCGCAGGGTCAAAGTATGAGTTTCTGCTGATCGATTTCGGCTATTCGATACTCATGGCGGCGAGTTTTTGATCGGGCTGTTCTGCCTGGATGACACCGGGTGCGGGCGTAAACTCGGCAAATCGCAGATACCTGACCGGGTGGATATCGAGCGGGTTCGGAAACCACCCCTCTACCGCTTCCAGATCGATCAGGTTGATTGCCGGAGAGTGGCTGACAGGGAGAACGGTGCCCGTCTGCAGGAGAATTTCCTCCGCCCGGGCGAGGGTTTTATAGCGAGTCTCTCCGCTCTGGGTCATCGATTCGTCCAGAAGTTCGTCGTAGACCGTACTCGCAAAACCGGCGCTGTTTACGTTGCTCCCGGAAATCCACATCTGGAGAAACGTCATGGGATCTGCGAAGTCGCCAATCCAGCTTACCGTTCCCAGCGTGTAGTCTTCGGTTTTCAGCGCATCGAAATACCCGGGATACGATCCGTTGACGACTTCGACGTTAACCTGAAGATGTCGTTCCCAGGTTTCGGTGAGAATGCCGGCAATCCGGATACTTTCCTGACCTTGCGGGATAAAAATGCGTATCGTCGGCAAACCTACGCCCCGGGTATATCCGGCATCGGTGAGAAGTTGCATCGCCTCGTCTTCGACAGGCTCTGTAATCCGTGCGACTTCCGGGTAATACGGAATCTGAGGTACCAGAGTATCGGCGCCGATAAACTGGAACTCTTCGCTGCGGATTGATTCCCACGGAACGAGGAGTGCGAGTGCGCGCCGTACACGAGGATCGGAAAAGGGCTCGTGATCGGCTTTCATGAAAAAGTAGGTTGTGGCGAACAACGGGTTGATGACGACCGCGCGCTGATTCTCGACTGCGGAAAAATCTATTCCCGCGGTAGCCCACTGTATTTCGGAACGGTTGAAACGGGTCGTGATATCGGGGTCCGCTTCGTCAACCAGAAGAAATCGAATTCTCGGGATCGATACCTGGCCTGCCGCCCAGTACAGTTCGTTCCGGTGCAGGACTATCTCGTCGTCGGAACGTTCGACGATGTAATAGGGGCCGTTTCCCGGCACGGTACTCAATCCCGACCAGTCTTTTCGCTCCCGAAGCGACGAATGAACCGGAACGAAACTGTGATGGCAGAGAATCTTGAGGAAATGGGTAGCCGGTCGGTGCAGTCGAACCTCAAGCGTCCGGTCGTTCCGTACGCGAATCCCCACGTGGGACGAATCGGGATCGGCGCCGGTCCGATACGCTTTCACGCCGTCAATTACGTCGAAGAGGAAATTGTATGACGCGCCCGTTTCCGGCGCGATGAGCTTGAGCCAGGTATCGCGAAAATCCTGTGCGCGAACACGGTCCCCGTTCCAGTATCGGGCAGTAGAACGGATGTGAAATGTATAGGTCAGTCCGTCATCGGATATATCCCAGCTCTCCGCGACGGCGGGTACCGGTTCCATCGTCAATGGGTGGTAGGTTACGAGCCCTTCGTAGAGGGCGGTATACATCTGCGCTTCACTGGATGTGTAGCTGTAGATTGGATTGAGTTGCGCATCGCCCTTCAGAAAAGAGATGACGAATTCGTCTTCGGTGGCGCCAAAGAGCGGGAGGGCGAGAACAAGACTCAGGAGTGCGGTAACGATCGAACGTCGGTTCATAGTCAAAGGGTACCAATACCATTGCCCCGGGGCAATAGCCCGGTGTTACGAACCGTGGGTACGCAGCGGCACCGGTGTGTACCCAAACATGTTCGCAAGCGCGGGAAGGGCCGGTTGCAGGGCATCGGACATCGCGTGTACCTGCTTCAGGATCGATTCGATTGCCGGTCGCTGAAGGAGTTCCCGCACGCCGGAATCCAGCTCGTTCAGTTGTCGGGCGGAATGAACCCCGAATACGATCTGGTCGACCCCCTGTTGTACGAGCCAGAGGAGTGCCAGCGCTGCGGGATGAACCGAATTGGCGTCGCAGATATCATGATAGGCGTTTTGAAAATCGTAGACACGGTCCCAATATGGCTGACTGAACAACGGCGTCAGCGAACGGTGGTCTGTTGCGGGAATCGTCCGGGAAAACCGGTGGGCGAGTAATCCTTGCGCGAAGGGGCTGTATGCGGCGATCTGAACGCCCTCGCGACGCAGATGCGGGATTATCCGGTGTTCTTCGCGGCGCCAGATCAGATTATACCCGGTCTGTACCATCTGCAGTCGCGGAAGGACTGACAGGTCTTCCGGAGAATCCGCATCAAGGTTGGACGCACCGATTCGGTGAATTCGCCCGTGGGCTTGCTCTTCCTCCATCCAGTGAACGGCATCAGAGAGCGGTATGCCGCCGCGAGTCCAGTGGATATAAAAATCTTCCACCGCCGGAACGCCGATCCGCCTGAGGCTCAGGTCCAGATGAGCGCGTAACTGGTGCGGATATCGTACCACGCTCTTCGTCGCAATACGGACGCCGGGAAGAGTCGCAATTGTCTGCCCGATGAGTTGTTCCGAACGACCGCGGCCGTAGCTCTCGGCCGTATCGAACGAGCGAATACCGATTGTAACGGCCAGCCGAAGAAGCGCCTTCGCGGCACCCGCATCGAAGGGCCCCCAGTGCTCTTCGGCGAACTGCCAAGTCCCGAGAGAGACGGGAATCGATGACAAACCAGGCGACCCGGGGTGCGTCATGAAATAGTTCTAGCAGATTTGGATTTTTCACTCAAGAAGTATCGGAAATATGTCGATACTATCAAGGGGAATACGATGAAAATCGGAAATCGGTCGGTATTCATTTTCTGTGTGCTCTTCTCCCTGGCGTTTCGCCTTGGGGCCCAGTCGCCGTCCGTGATGGAACTGGATACCCGTCACGCCGAGTTGACCTTTTTCGGTGATGACGCGGCATCTATTTCGGGGATTCGCGCCGGGTCCTATCTTCTCCAGCTGTACCTGTTTCGGGACGGCGATTACTGGTTGGTAACCCGAGTCGAAACCGAAGGCGAATCACCCGACACGATCGATCCGGAAAATACCGTAATTGAACACGGAGCCGGTGATGAATACCTCCTCATGGATCTGAATATCGACGGTATCTTCTATTTTGGTACGTTTGCCCCTCAACGGGCTGCACGGGCCGATACTACCGGAAGAATAGACCGGGATGCCGAACCGGACGGTTCCCTCGAGTCCGGGGCTGTGCTTCTTCCGGTGCGCGTCGTCGGAACGGAAGTCGCGCCGGAAGACGATCGGCCGGCGGCAAACGGAGAAACCCTGCAACCGATCCACGCGGCTCCCGACCTGATGGACCTGCAGGAATCGGTCCGCACTGAACTCGGAGATCTTTCGGAGAGAATCTCCTTTCTGGCCGGGTTGCTTGCCGAGCTGCGGGAAGCCCCGTCGGAAACGGTTCATAAAATCGAAAACGACGACGGGCTGCTGTCGATCGACACTGCGCGCGCGACGTTCGGAACCATCGTCCGGAACGGGTTTTCCGGCGGGACCGAATCCCTCGGTACGTGGAGTTTTGATGAAAATGCCGTCGATCAGGTTGACCCGGACGTCTTTTTCGCGAAGCTCCGGTTCCCGCTGGAGCAACATACGGATGAACCGGTTCTGTACGCGGTAACGGTAATGACGCCCGACCCGGGGTGGGTTGGCGCCGGCGTTCATCTGTTCGCTTCGGCCGTGGACCATCCGGCCGGATACGGTCATGGAGTTTCTCTGCTGGTCTGGCTGACCCGTGACGCCGACGTGTACGGAAGCGACAAGACATATCTTCAGATTTACCGATCCACGAACGATGTGGAGATGGAGCGAATCGCACATGCGGCGCTTCCGGAACGGATCGAAGCAGGCGCGCACCTTGAAGTCCTGCTGGATCCGCAAACCAACTACATTACCGTAGCGGTGAACGGCGAAGAGCGGTTTCGGTATTTCGTCTTTTTTCCGCTTTCAGACGGCGTCGAAGTGTCGCTGCGCAGCCTGGGACGCGCTCACTTTGAAGAGCTTCAAATCCGCGGACCCGTCGAATAGTGGTTATTTGATCCATAAATAGAGTACAGTTCCCTCATGCACGGAACATCCGCACGAGTTTATCCCGCCGGGTATGGTACGGTGGAACCGGTTGCGAATTATCGTCCGATGGACGTGGATTCGGCGTTTCTGCGGATCTGGGAAGTAGCCCGGGAAAACACCCTGGTCGACATTTACCGCCTCTATGAACTCTGGGAACTGGTCGAGCAGGCCGTTGTGCATCCCGGTGATTTGCTGGAGGTTGGAGTCTGGCGAGGAGGAAGCGCCGCGGTTATCGGTACGCGGGCAGCCGAATGCGCGCCCGGAAAGACGTTGTACCTCGCCGATACCTTCACAGGCGTCGTGAAAGCCGGGCAGGATGATCCGTATTATCGGGGCGGCGAACACGCGGATACTGCACTTGCAACTGTCTCGGACTTTCTGCATAATGCCGGCTTGACGGAATTCCGTCTACTTTCGGGTGTATTCCCGGAGGAGACCGGAGTCCACGTGCCCGCAACGCACGTTTGTTTTTGCCATATCGATGTGGATGTATATCAGTCGGCGAAGGACATTTTCGAATGGCTCATGCCGAGGCTCGTCATCGGTGGAATAGTGGTTTTCGATGACTATGGCTTCCTCGGTTGTGAGGGGGTGACGAAGCTGGTCCACGAACTGCGGAACAGACGGGGTGTTGCGGTGGTTGCAAATACGAACGGGCACGCGGTTGTTATACGAACACACGAGTAGTTGAGGATCTTCATGGTTAATCGGTTTTTGATGCTATTATCGGTGACTGCATTTCTTGGATGCAGTACCACCGACCCGGCAAGCGGCAGGGATGTTGCCGATCGACGGTTCAATTTTTCCTGGTCGAATCCGGCGCAGAACGTCTATACACCGTCGGAATACGCCAATGTCCGCAACCTTCTCGACGGCGAGAACGCAATGCTCGCCCTGTTTCGGGAAGACCTTACGCACGACGCAGTCGTCGGGTTTTTTGTCGATCTGACCGGATCGCCGGATATCGCGTTACCGATTCTCTATTACGCGGACAGATCGGATATATCGCTTTCACTGGTTTTTTCTCTTGCCTGGGTTGAGAGCAGATTTTCGGCCGACGCGGTTAATGTAAACAGTTCGTCCACCGACCGGGGAGTTTTCCAGCTCAATTCCCGGACGTTTACCCAACTGACCGAAGAGGATTTTTTCCATCCGGATATCAATACGCGGCACGGACTTGAGTATCTCGCCTGGTGTATTGAATACACTCCCGACGAAACTTCCGCACTGGTCGCGTATAACGCAGGACTCTCCCGCGCTCTTCGTGGTACGGTGCCGCAGAGTACGCGGATCTATGTGAGCCGGATACTCGATTATCGCCGAAATCTGGAAGCGGATTTTGAGCGGAAAATCCTTAACTCATTCCCGTCACAACGAACCTGACGGAAGGCGGTCCACATTATGGTTATCGTTCTTGAACACGGAGTCTCTGCCACGGATAAGGATGCTCTCAAGAGCTTTCTTGCGGGAAAAGGTTTTCAGGTCCGGGAGATAGTCGGCGAGAACGAAACGATCCTTGGCGCGGTGGGCAACGCTCACGTCGATTTCCGGGAAGTCGAAGTCTTGCGCGGTGTGGCGCGCGTCATACCTATCAGCAAACCGTACAAACTCGCTTCGCGTGAGCTGAAACAGCAGGACACCGTCGTTCGCGTAGGTTCAGTAAAAATAGGTGGAAATCGTGTCGTAACGATCGCCGGACCGTGTTCGGTAGAGAGTCGGAGCGCGATCCTGCGTACGGCCGAGATCGTCGCAGGATCGGGCGCGGTAATTCTTCGCGGCGGCGCGTTCAAGCCACGAACATCGCCCTACAGTTTTCAGGGCCTCGGCGAAGAAGGGCTGCGATACCTGCGCGAAGCGGGCGACCGTTTCGGAATGCCTGTGGTTAGCGAAATCGTCTCGCCGCTCCACCTCGACATAATGAAACAATACGTAGACATGCTCCAGATCGGCGCCAGGAACATGCAGAACTTCGAACTGCTGAAAGCCGTTGGTGCATCCAAAACGCCGGTTATGCTCAAGCGGGGTCTCTCCGCGACAATCGAAGAGTGGCTTATGGCCGCCGAGTACCTTCTGGCGCACGGCGCCGAAGATGTTGTCCTGTGTGAGCGCGGTATCCGTACCTTTGAGACGTATACGCGGAACAGTCTGGATATCTCGTCGATTCCCGTCGTAAAAAAGCTCAGCCACCTTCCGATTATCGTGGATCCGAGTCACGCGACGGGAATACGGGACAAAGTCTCACCGGTCGCGCTCGCCTCGATTGCAGCCGGTGCCGACGGAATAATGGTGGAAGTGCATCCGGAACCCGATAAAGCGCTTTCCGACGGGCCGCAGTCACTCTATCCCCAGCAGTTCGAAAAACTCATGCGGGATATCGAAGCGCTCTCGCCGGTAGTCGGGAGGGAAATAGCCCGGTTGCCGCGAAAAACGGTCGTCCGGATCGACAGTCCCGGTACGGATTCGGGAAAGAGCGACAAAGCGGCCTGGTCCGGCAAGGTAGCATTCCAGGGCGCGCATGGTGCGTATAGTGAAGTTGCCGCATTCCAGTTTTTTGAAGCCGACGACGTAGAGGTAGTCTGCCGGGACCACTTCCGCGAGGTCTTTGACGCGGTACTATCCGGAGATGTGGCGTTCGGTGTGATTCCGATAGAGAACTCCCTGATGGGATCGATCCACCAGAATTACGACCTGTTGCTGCAGTATCCCGATGTTCAGATCGTCGGGGAAACCCAGATCCGGATCGAACATTCGTTGATTGCGACGGTGGGAACTACCCTTGATGATATACGGGAAGTGTACTCCCAGGGTCCGGGAATCGAGCAGTGTCGCGATTTCCTGAACCGGTATCCGGACTGGAAAATCGTTCCGTTTTACGATACCGCGGGTTCGGTAGCGTACGTGGCGGAACAGGGGCGGAAGGAACTTGCGGCGATCGCGAACGCCCGCGCGGCCGGTATTTACGGGCTGGAGGTTCTCAAAGAAGGTATCGAGACAAATCCGCGGAATTACACCCGATTCGCCGTCATAACTCGTGCCGAACACGTCGTACCCGAAGACGTGGATATGGTTACGATTGTGTTTTCTACACCGGACAAACCCGGTGCGCTATTCGAGTGCATGAGAACGCTGGCCGAGCACTCTATCAACCTGCATAAACTCGAATCCCGCCCGATACCGGGAAAACCCTGGCAGTATATGTTCTACGCCGATCTCCAGTTGCCGGAGAACAGCGCAGACTTCCGTGAGGCGATGGTTGAACTGTCGCGAATTTCGTCCGATATCCGTGAACTGGGGCGCTTCCGAAGCGCACGGTAATTACATCGAAGGGTTGATTCCGAGTTTTTTCAACTGTTCAATTTCGTCGTGCCGCGCAACGTACGAGTGCAGTTTCTTCCGTCCCCGGCTAAGCGCCTCTTTGATTGCCACCAGCTCGTTTCCCAGTGAGCTCAGTCGATTTCTCTGCTCACGCGGGACTTCTGCTTTAAAATACGTTTCGAGTGATTCGAGCCGGCGAACGAGCACCTGAAGCTCGTGCGCTTCGGTCGTAAGAAATTCCATCAGCGCTTCATCGCCGCTGGATTCGATTTTTTTCCAGTTACCCGTCCGGGAGAGAAATCCGGCGTATACCCGTGCGCGTCGTGAAGCCGCTGCTTTGAACGTTTCGAAGTCAATTTGTTCCCGATGGCGGGAAGTGGTTTCGGGATCGATATACTCAACGTCGAAAACACGGCCGGTTTCTTCGTGGCCACGCATCCGCTGCCAGATTTTCCTGACTACCTCGCCAAATCCGAGTTTCCTGCTCTCCAGAATGATCGTGTTATCGCTGAGTTTTTTCATCGAGAGTTCGATGGCGCTGCTGCACCCGGCAAATCCGCGAACCGCTTCCAGAAGGATGCTTTTTATATCAATCGACGCGTCTTTTTTTTCCGGTGCGTCGGGTACCCGCAGGCTTGACAGGATGCTGTCCCGTGCGGCGATTCCCGCGTGGGTTTCCTCGTTTTCCGCGAAGATTTCGAGGATCAGTTCCCGTACAATCGGGCTGCCGGGCATCTCCTTCGCAATGAGAGTCCGACTTTTTCTGAGAGTCACGTCAATCGCGTTATGATCGGTGGTTGCCGGCGAGCCGAGTTTCGGAATAATTCTCTGTCGGTAATCGAGCTTGTATCGCTCCCGCTGGTAGGTTGTTACCGCCTTCAGCGTATCGAGGATCTGCTTTGCGCGCGTGTTCAACTGCTCTTTTGCATCGGTGACGATATTCACGGAGAGCTGATCGTGCTGTGACTTCAGCTTCGCCAGGAGAATTGCCGTTCCCCGCGTTGTCGGTTGGGCGCTTGTTTCTGAAAGGTTTCGCCAGTTGATGTATCCCACAAACTTCACCAGATTCTTCAATCGTACCAGATTGAGGTTATCCAGAGAAAAGGCGAAGTAATTCAACAGGAAATCAAGCCGTGCGCTGTATTTGGTGAGACGAACGCCTACGACGGTATCCTGTTCCGATTCCATGAAGTCGTCATCAGATGGTACGTCGATCTCCGAAATATGTTCTTCGTAGTTGTACGGATCCTGTTTGAGAAGACTCTTTTTTTGCAGCAGCGTATGGATCGCGTCAAAGCTCGATTTCACGCTCCGGAAATGGTCTTTGAGTTGCGGGAGTAGTTTATCGTCAAGGTAGGCGCCGTACGACAAAATGGCTTGTTCAAGTCGAGATTCGAATTCCTGCAAATCAGCCATAAAACCATGATAGTTGAACGGTCTTCATGAAGCAAGCAAGCGGGTTTTTCCTATTAATACGTATGATGAAGGAAAACCGTCGACGGTTGATGATTCTCCTGTTCACTGTGGCGGGCGGGTCCTGTTCGTTTTTCTCGGCGGGAATACCCGTTCAGGTACGATTGCCTCCGGATTCCGTGTTGCCCGCCGGATGGTGCCGTTCCGCAATGGTGTGGGATGTTCGGTGGGGCGATAGTGAAGGGTCCCACTGCAGGACCATCGATATGGGCGTTACCCGTATTTCGGTGAACGTACCCGCAGGAGGTGCCGGGCACATTGCAATGACGGCGACGCCCAGAAATACGGAAAACGGACGGTCGCTCTATCCCGCCGGGGTGGTGCTGCGTATGGATAACCCGGAACCGCAGAGCTTCTCGTGGTCCGACGGCGCCGTTGCGGACCTCCTGCTCTCGTTATTCGAGCGGGGTATCCACACGGACCTGGTAAATACGGATCGACTTCTTGCGGAAGCAACCTGGCGGGCTCCCGGCGACCCGTGGCTCCTGGACCGGGAAGTCCTGCTGGCGGCATTCACCGGCCAGACGATGCGCTCGTCGCTCATACGGACGCTGGATACGGTTTCCGTCGTCGTCCCGGTCCCCGCAGGGCACTACCTCCCGGAAAGCGTGTGTGCAGGCACCGTAACGGCCGTCCAGGCGGGAGACCGTACGCAGATATCGGTAGCGGTTGTACCCTTGCGCCGCGCGCTCTGGTGGAGTCTGGACGGGTGCGTGGAAGTGCGCGTCTGGTGCGACGACGCCGGGCACTGTAACCGGCACGTGCGGGAAACGGGGTATTGCAGCGAATGATTGCCAACGGCTGATGTACCGACGGTCTTACCGGACGACGATGTTCACCAGCTTGTCCGGAACGACGATGACTTTGACAACCGTTTTTCCGTCTACCAGTTCACGGATACGCGGGTGGGCGAACGCGTCGTCCTGGAGCCGGTCCTTTGCCGTCCCGGCGGCCGTATCGATCCTGGCGCGAATTTTGCCGTTCACCTGGACGACAACCGTAACTTCGTCATCACGGGTGAGTTCGTCATCGTACGCCGGCCACGGTTGGTTCGAAATTGACGGCGGACGGCCGAGTTTTTTCCACAGTTCCTCGCCGAGATGCGGTACGTACGGAGCGATCAGCAGAACAAACGGCTCCCAGACGGACCGGTACAGCGTTTCTTCCGGAAAGAGCTCGTTCACGAAGATCATCATCTGCGCGATCGCGGTATTGAACGCCAGCTCACCGGTATCGTGGGTGATCTTTTTGATCGTCTTGTGAAGAAGTTTCTGCTGCTGTGCCGGTGCATCCCCGTCCGCCATCGGCCGGTCGGAGAGCCGCCATACGCGGTCAAGAAAGCGGTGAACGCCGATGAGGCCATGAGTCGACCACGGTTTCTCCTGACGAAGCGGTCCCATGAACATTTCGTAGACGCGCATGCTGTCGGCGCCGAACTCGGCGACGATGTGGTCGGGATTGATTACGTTCCCCAGGGATTTGGACATCTTGACGCCACCCTCGCCCTGGATCATTCCCTGATTCACCAGCCGCTGGAACGGCTCTTCGGTATTCACGACACCGATATCGTAGAGGACTTTGTGCCAGAAGCGCGCATAGAGCAAATGAAGCACCGCGTGTTCGGCGCCGCCGACATAGAGGTCTACCGGCATCCAGTACTCGACCTTCTCCGGCGATGCGAACTCCTGCGCGTTGTGCGGGTCCAGATAGCGCAGGAAGTACCAGCAACTGCCGGCCCACTGTGGCATCGTATTGGTTTCGCGGCGCCCGCGCCGGCCCGAGCCGTCGGGGCATTCGCACTCGACCCATTCGGGGACCGCCGCCAGCGGTGACGCCCCGGTACCGACCGGTTTGTAACTTTCGACCTCGGGAAGGGTCAGCGGCAATTGGTCGTACGGGATGGGAATGTATTCGCCGTCGCACTCGACCAGCGGGATCGGTTCGCCCCAGTACCGCTGGCGACTGAAAATCCAGTCACGGAGTTTGTAGTTGATCGCGCGGCTGCCGATGCCCTTCTCTTCGAGCCAGGTGATGATATCGGCTTTGCATGCGGCGGTTGTCTTACCGCTGAACTGGCCGCTGTTTACGGCGATTCCGGGCTGCGGAGTCGCCTGTGTGAGCGGTGCATCGGGGTCCGCCGGGTCTGCAACAACCTTGATGATGGGAAGGTCGAACTTCTTCGCGAACTCCCAGTCGCGCTCATCGTGACCGGGTACCGCCATGATCGCACCGGTCCCGTAGCTGATAAGAATGTAATCCGAAATCCAGACGGGTATTTTCTCACCGTTTACCGGATTTATTGCATACCCGCCGGTGAAAACGCCCGTTTTGTCTTTTGCCAGATCGGTGCGCTCCATATCGCTCTTCAATCTGGCCGTGGTGATGTACGCGTTAACCGCGTCACGTTGCTCGGGCGTTGTAAGCAGCGGCACCAGGTGGTGCTCCGGCGCAAGAACCATGTAGGTTGCACCAAAGAGGGTGTCGGGTCGCGTCGTAAATACTTCAATCGACTCGGGGGTAGACCCGGCCCCGGGTGCCGGGAAGGTCACGTTGGCGCCTTCGCTCCGGCCGATCCAGTTCCGCTGTGATGCCTTGATTGATTCCGGCCAGTCCAGCTCGTCCAGCCCGTCAAGGAGGCGGTCGGCGTACTCGGTGATTTTCAGCATCCACTGGCGGACGGGGCGCCGCTCTACCGGGTAGTTGCCCCGTTCGCTTCGCGGCCCGTCGGGGGTGGCAAGAACCTCCTCGTTTGCCAGGACCGTTCCCAGCTCCTCGCAGTACCACACGGGAATTTCATCGACGTAGGCCAGTCCGCGTTCCCAGAGCTTGAGGAAAATCCATTGAGTCCATTTATAGTAGTCGGATTTATGTGTCGATACCTCGCGGTCCCAGTCGTACGAGAATCCCAGCGATTTGATCTGCTCACGGAACCGGTCGATGTTCGCCTCGGTTGTAGAGCGCGGGTGCGTTCCGGTCTGGATTGCATACGTTTCGGCGGGCAGGCCGAAGCTGTCAAAACCCATCGGGTGCAGGACGGCGTATCCGTTCATGCGCAGGTATCGTGAGTAAATATCCGTTGCCGTATACCCTTCAGGGTGTCCGACGTGGAGCCCGGCAGCCGAAGGGTAGGGAAACATGTCCAGAATGTACCGCCGCTTCTCTTTCGGGATAGAAGGGTCTTCGGTAACCCGAAACGTCCGGTTCGTTTCCCAGTACTCCTGCCAGTACCGCTCAATCGATGCAAAGGGATATTTACTCATGGCAGGCATCGTAATAAATGCTTCACCCGCCGTCAATGACGGGCTATAGTGGTAGAATACCATGATGAAAAACCGTGCGGCCTTTTCCGGCAGCTGGTACTCCTCTGATTCGAAAACTCTTCGTGAACGTTTCGACATTCTATTGAAATCCGTGCCTGAGGATGCGACAGTCGAGCTCCCGCTTCGGGCTGCCATATTGCCCCATGCGGGGCTCGATTTTTCCGGGCCGGGAATGGCACCCGCATTCCGGCTGGTGACCGGTGACCGTTCGATCTCGAGGGTCGTGATACTGGCACCGAGTCACTATGTGGGGCTGCCTCCGGACAGCCTTGCCGTCGAAGAGTTTTCCCTCCACCAGACACCTCTCGGCGACCTTCCCGGCGATCCCCGATTCGCGTCCGCCTGTATTGCCGGCGCAGCGGACGGGACGACGCCGTTCCCGGGAATTCGCGTCGAGTGCCGGAATGAGGCGATCGGGCAGGAGCACGCGATCGAGATGTTTCTGCCCTTTCTGCGGTACGCCCTTCCGCCGGCGGGTCGGACGACGGCGGGTCGGACGAAAGAGATTCCGGTACACGCGGTACTGGTGGGCGAGCCGACCGGTCTTACGCAGGCGCGTCGGATGGGAGGGGGATTGCTTCGCGTTCTGGAAACGCTGGACGGCCCGGCGGCGGCGGATAGCACTCTTTTCATTGCAAGCAGTGATTTTACCCATTACGGCGCACGCTTCCGGCACGAACCGTTTGGCCTATCGCACGGTGAAGGATCCGGAACGCGAGTGGAAGCTCTTGTACGGGAGCGGGACGGGATTTTTGCCGAACTGGCGGCGCAGGTCGATCTTGCCGGTTTTTTTTCTGCAATCGGACGCTACAACCCGACGATCTGCGGACGGAACGCGATTATGGTACTGCTGGCGATTCAGGAAATCCGGCGGCGTCGCGGCCGATTCGTCCGATACTCGAACTCGAACGAAAACCGGGCGATGCGTCCGTCGGACAGTTTCGTCGGGTATGCAACCGTTCTGTACGGAGAGGAGAGGCTGAAATGAATCCGACGACCGAAATGAAGATTGCGTTCCTGCGGTACAGCCGCGCCGTCCTGGAGTCCGGTGTACGGAACCGTCGGCCGACGGGCGTGGGAGAACGGGACGATCCGGTTGAACCGGATGAACTCGCGCGGGACCCCTGGTGCCAAAAAAAACGGGGGCTGTTTGTGACGCTCAGGAAGGGCGGTGACCTTCGCGGGTGTATCGGCCACATCGAACCGAGGCTCCCGCTTCTTCGCGCCGTTGCCGAGATTACCCTCAAATCCGCACTCGATGACTATCGATTCCCGCCGGTTACGGAAGACGAGCTACCGGAAATCAGAATAGAAATTTCGATTCTTACCGAGCCCCGGAGCGTACCGGGTGCCGACGACATCCGGATCGGAACCGACGGTGTTATCCTCAGTTCGGGAGGCCGCAGTGCCGTTTTTCTCCCGCAGGTGGCAGCTGAGCAGGGGTGGAATCTATCGCAGACGCTGACGGCGCTCTCGCGAAAAGCGGGTCTTCCACCCGCCGAATGGCGTTCGGATTCGGCGCGGTTTCAGACCTTTCAGGCGGTCTATTTCAACGAGATTGAGCTTGGACTGATCCCGTGACGTCGCTCACGTGCGATTTCTGCGCTTTCGAATGTACATTGCGGCCCGGCCGGACCGGTGTCTGCGGTGTTCGCTGGAACAACGCCGGATCGCTGGAGACAAAAACGTGGGGCCGCATCGTCTCGGCCGCCGTCGATCCGGTAGAGAAAAAGCCTCTCTACCACTATCTCCCCGGCACTGGAACGTTCTCCATCGCGCTGGCCGGCTGCAACTTCCGGTGCCTTTTCTGTCAGAACGCGACGATTGCGCAGCCGGAGTTTCTGGATCAGAATCGCGGGCGCACCCTGACCCCGCAGGAGGTCGTTGTCCTGTGGCATGAATCGGGCGCGCCGTCGATCTCGTTCACGTATAGCGAACCGACCGTCTGGCAGGATTACCTTATCGAGGTCGCCCGCGGGGTAAAGGGACACGGCGGGCGAACCATCATGGTGACGAACGGCTTCTTCAGTCCGGCCGCCAGGCAACGGCTGCCGCAGTGCATCGACGCGTTCAATATCGATCTCAAAGGTGGAGCCGAGTTTTACCGCCTGCTCTGCAAGGCGCGTCCGGAACCGGTCATCGAGACGATTGCGGCGGTCACCGGTTCGCGACACGTCGAGGTTACTACGATGTACATGGAAAGCCGCCATACGCGAGAGGAGATGGTCGCGACCGGACGAATTCTGGCGGATGCCGGTGTGCAGGTCTGGCATATCAGCCGGTTCTTCCCGGCGTACCGGATGTCCGACGAGCTTCCGACCGGGGAGGCGGCTTTGGCGGATTTACTGGGGGATCTCCGTCAATCGATTGATATTCCGTTTATCTACGGCGGAAACAGCCGACAATTGGAGTATCAACAGACGCACTGTCCCGACTGCGGTACCCTTTGTATCGGTCGGGGTGCCGGGAAAACGGTTGCGGATTATACCCGGCACGGACAGTGTCCGTCGTGCGGGAAAATGCTGTACGGCGTGTTTTCATGACTGGAGGAACTATGAATCAACGACGTTTTGTGCTTGCAATCGCTATACTGGTATCGCTGACCGCCCCGGTCTGGAGCGACGGCTCCTTTTCCATCGGTATCGGGGGGAACTTTTTTCTGAACGACCAGGGTTACCTCGACGCGGTGAGTGCGAGCTATCAGCATGTATTACAGGATGGCCTGGAACTGAATCTGGGGGCAGACCTTGCCTTGAACACCCAGAACAGCAACGCCGCGGGAGAAAAGGTACCGAGTTTCCTCATCCCGGTGACGATGGGTCTCAATTTCATCTTTCCCGGAGATGTCCTGACGTTCGTTTTCGGTACGGGTATTTCTCCGATATTCAATTTCAACCCGGAGACCGACGACGAGTTTCTCTTCTACATGGGTCCGTTCACGCGTGCCGAGGTTCGGGTACGCGTGCATCCGATCATGAGCTGGCTCGTTTCGGTACAGCAGGACCTTCAGATCGGTGGAAATGACTGGATCAACGGAAGTACGCGCGTACTGACGGGAATCAACTTCGCACTCTCGCCGGAGAGTTAGCCGGAACCGGGTTACGGCTCGACGCGTTCCCGCATGTGATACACCAGCTGGGTAATACGATTCCCGTCCAATTCCGTAACGGTAAACGTTCCGGCGTCGGTTTTTACGCATTCCGTCGGTTCGGGAATCCGGCCCAGAAGGTTGGTGATATACCCGCCCAGCGTGTGGACGTCATCGTCGGTTGACAGCGGTACGGGGAGGAACTCGTTCAGGGCCGAGAGGGTAATATCGGCCTGGATCGTGTATGAGTCGGCATCGATCGGGATGATTTTCCCTTTTCCCCGCGTCTCGTTCTCATCGTAAATCTCGCCGATTATCTCTTCTACCATATCCTCGAGCGTTACGACGCCAGAGAACCCTCCGAATTCGTCCAGAACAATCGCCATATTCAGTTGCTCTTTCAGAAGCTGATGCATGACGCGGTCGACCCGGCGGTATTCGGGGACAAAAACCGGATCGAGCATGACATCGCGAAGCGGTTTGTCGTGATGGTTCCTGTTGCGAACCAGATCTTTCAGGAGGACTATCCCGACGATCCGTTCCGGATCCTGGGAGTAGACGGGAATGCGGGCATATCCCCGATCGGCGACCATCGTGAGCGCCTCGGCTACCGAAGTCATTTTTTCCAGGCTGAAAATTTCGGTCCGATGGGTCATGATCGCTTCTACCGGAAGCTCACTGAACCGGAAAACGTTTTTCACAAGACGCGTCTTGTACGGTTCCAGAATCCCGAGGTTCTCGGCTTGTCGTATCGCGTGGAGAATTCCCTTGACCGAGAGCGAGCGGACCCGTTTTCCCCCCGTAAGGCGCGCGATTGCGTTACTGAGCGCTCCGATAAATACGATGAGCGGTGTAAGGATACGGGAGAGCCACCAGATCGGCCTCGCCATGTGTACGGCAAAAAACTCATTGTTTGCGATGGCAATCTGCTTGGGCGTCACTTCGGCAAAAACCAGCATCACGAGGGTGAGAATGCCCGTCATAATCCCGACTGCGGTATTTCCGAACCATTCGATGGTCATTTTCGTCGCCAGCGCGCTCGCACCGATGTTCATGAGGTTGTTTCCGATGAGAACGGTCGTAAGGAGCCGATCGGGACGGTACGCCAGACGGGCGACAATCTCTCCCCGTTTTCCGAAGTGCGCGCGTATCGATTCAATCTGAGTGGGAGTCAACGACGTAAAAGCCGATTCAGTACCGGAGAAAATTGCGGAGAAAATAATCAGAATGAGGAGGCTCACCACGGGAGAGTCCTGCAGTGAGCCCCTGGTATGTTACTCGACGTTGAGCACATCCTTCATCGCCTGGACGATCGTATCCCTGGGAAGGGCGCCAACCGCCATCTGGGGTTTGTCGCCGACGGGAATGAAGAGCATCGAAGGAATACTCTGGATTCCAAAAACCGCGGCCAGTTCCTGTTCTGCATCGGTGTCCACTTTGTAAATGTTCATCTTGTCTACGAACTCGTCGCTCAATTCTTCGAGTACCGGTGCTACCATCTTACAGGGGCCGCACCATTCTGCATAGAAGTCGATTATCGCGGGTTTGTCGCCCTCGTACTTCCACTCTTTGTTCGCTTCATAGTTGAAAACCTTCGAAAGGAAGGTGTCTTTGGTCAAGTGTTCGGTCATGTATCTCTCCTACTAAAATATGAAAATTTCTATATAGAAAAATAATATAATTCTCAGCCCGTGACAAGGGGTTTGGCAAAAAAGAGTGCAGAGAAGAACGAAAGCGCCTGCGTACGGGCGAGTTCCCGGAGCGCGGTGATTTCCGGGAACCGTTCTACCTGCTCCCGGACGAAGGTGCTGATCTGCCGAAGCTCGTTCGGAGTAATCGAGACGTCGGGAAAATCGTAGTTTTCCCGCGTCATATCCTCAATACGAATATCGAGAATCGCCGCTTCCGGCAGGAGTATCGTCGTTGTTTCCCCGTCGGTTTCCAATCCGATCGGAAGGTCGGCGCTCAAATCGAATCCTGCCAGAACGACTACCGTCATTACCAGGAAGTTACGCTCGTCTCTGGATGGAGCCAGTCCGGTCTCCAGCGCGAGGTTATACGCTCCCAGGTGAATTCGTTCTTCGGTCGTGAGGTTCTCCTCTCCCCCGTCGGGCAAGCGACCGATGAGATCACGCCCCGAGACCCCCGAGAGGTAGAAGTCGTGCGGGAAGACAATCTGGNACACACCGGAGACCGTCTGCAGTTCGGCCATATCCCGAATCGACTCCAGCATACTCGCGGATGATGATGAAGTTTGTGTTCGCGAAAGTGCTATCCCCGACAGGGTCGGGAGCGGGAGGGGAATACCACCGGCCAGGAGAACGATTATTACCGCAATTGCGCCGAACACCGCCGCACCCGCAAGTACGGTTCTCCGTTTCATCCGACCAGCTCCGCGACAGGTTTAAAGCGGATGTATACGTGTTCGTAGCCGCCGGTCTGTAAAACGTTTTTCAACAGGGACTCAGCGTTTGTACGCGCCAGGTCAAGAATCCCGCGGTCGATTGCATCGGTGCGGACGTTTTCTTTCACCGATTCAACCTCTGTTCCGATATCCAGCCACTCGATCTGCAGGAACTGCTCCGCGGAAAAATACTCTTCGATCGACTGTTCGTCCGCATCTACCAGGATAACTTCCGGTTCCGGGAGCGTGACGAATATCCGTTCTTCGTCGGAAACATCGACGGAAAACCCGTTCGAGAGGTTAATCCCGGCCTGCACCCGGATGGCAATCGAGAAGAGGACTTCGTTGGAACCGGCAGCCACGCCCAGCACGCGACGCTGCCGGTCTACGTACACGACATTTCGGTAGAGATATTCGGCCGAGACAAGATTCTGCAGCGTCTGAACGCGGCTCTCGATATCCGCGCCAATCTCTCGCATGTCCGGTTTTTGTTGNCACGATACCCCGATCGCAAGAAAAACAGTGAGAAGTGCAATCTTTGATGCCGGAATCACGGCTGAAACAACGATTTTTCCCGTTTGCTTGTGCATCAGACTATTCGTATTGTATCGAAACGAGACGGTTTGATGCAAACCGCTTCGTTTTGTGCTACATTTTCCGGGTAGCGTTATGAATCGTGGTGTACTTGTTTTTACGCTGGTCTTCCTCGTCGGTGTTTCCGCGACAACGTGGAGTACGGAAGGTGTTCAACCGAAGGCGGCCTTTATCGTGACCGGGGAGACGGACGAGCTCTATTTCTCGATGCTCCAGGCACAGATCGAGTACCGCCTCTCGGCACCTGCGCGCTACGATCTTGTCCGGATGACCGACGACCGGGAACCGGAGG
>JGI10211J34971_10000188_pt1 | contig 48787 bp, 44 predicted proteins | sample Etolagsediment_FD_34971 | JGI IMG/M metagenome (IMG submission 34971) | reverse complement strand
TACTGCCGGGCAGCATATTGGTAGATTGTTGCGGGCTTTCCGCAGGCTATGCATTTCTTTCCTTCAGGTTTTTCATTGGAGCCGTATTTTGAGCCGCGTACATTCGCACTGCAGAACTCCTTTATTTTTTCTGCACATGCTTCTCCTTTTAGGGCATCGGTGCAGAACGGAACTTTTACAAATCCCCCTCCCTTTTCAATTTTTTCCTTAAGTTCATCCAGGGTGCCCGCTTCGGTTTGAAGGGTTTCAAACCATGCATCTGCACGATCCCTTAAGCCTTTGTTCATTTCTTCTCCAACTTCCCCAATTCTTTTTGGAAGCTCATCAAAGGGGACAAATTCCTTGTTTCCAGTGTCCCTGCGCACAACAACTGCCTTTCCAGATTCAATGTCTCGGGCTCCTACTTCGACACGGACTGCAGCTCCATTGAGCTCCCAGAAGTTATATTTAAATCCCGGGGTGTTTGGAGTAAAATCTGCAACTACCCGGTATTTTTTGGAGAGTGTTTCAGCTAGTTTTTCCACAAAGGAGGTCACCTCTTTTGAACCATCCTTTTTGAGGATTGGAACTATTGCAACCTGTACATTGGCTAAGTGAAAAGGGAGAACCATCCCTTTGTTGTCTCCATGGATTGCAACTATTGCTGCAAAAATTCTTGAGATGCAGGGCCCATAGCATGTTTGCCAGCAGGGTTTTTCCTCCCCAAGTTCATCCATGTATTTTACGTTGAATACTTTTGCAAAATTGGTGCCCAGGTTATGGGTTGAAGGAAGCTGGAGGGCCTTTCCATCCGGCATCATTGTGTCTGCGGCATAAGTGTTTACTGCTCCTGCGAACTTGTCCCACTGTGGGCGCTGGAAAAAAATGAATGGAACCCCAAAAGACTGGTGAATCAATTCCTCAGTGGTTTCCATGTCTTCAGTGACCTGGCTTAATGCGCCTTCTTCATCAGGAAAAACGTTGTGGGCTTCTATCCAATAGAATTCCCTGCCGCGAATAAGGGGCTTGGTTGCCTTTGTTTCGTACCTCCAAACCTGGCAGGACTGGTATACCTTAAGGGGCAGGTCAGATTTCCCATTTATCCAGAGGGAATACATCGGATACATTGCAGTTTCTGAAGTTGGGCGCATAATCATTTTCTCTTCTAATTCATTGTTTCCTGCCTTTGTTACCCAAAACACTTCCGGGGCGAATCCCTCAATGTGGTCTTTCTCTGCTTCCAGGTTTTTCTCTGAAATCAATGCAGGAAAATAGGATTTGCGGTGATTCTTTCTCTCAAGCGCATCTTCATACAGCCTGTACATCCTGCTAATCACATCCGCTGCATTAGGCATAATCACTACAAAGCCCTTGAGGTTGTAGCGGAGGTCGCAGAGTTCTGCTTCCCTTATTATCTGGTTGTACCAATCTGAAAAATTTTCTTTTGGAATGTCCATCTGTGTGCACCCTTTATGTGGAACTTGTTGGGGGGAGAAGTTTAAAAGAAGTGGTGCATTAAGCTCAATTCCTATGATAATTGGAATAAGTTTGCTGATATTGGGGCTTGTGATGCTTGCATTCTTTAGTGATAAAACTGTCGATGTGGCAGCACGCCTTGCAGCAACTGCGAACATTCCCCCACTTATTATTGGAATTGTTGTCCTTTCTATGGGAACCTCCCTTCCGGAAATCAGCAACTCGATTATCTCCAATGTTTCGGGGCACCCGGAGATTAATGTGGGGGATGTCTTCGGCTCGGCGCTTGCCCAGATTACCCTGATTTTTGGGCTTGCAGTTCTGCTTGCAGGCCCAATCAAAGAAGGAAGGAGGGATATCCTGCTTTTGGGAGGCTGCGCAATAATGGCTGCAATGCTGGCCCTTTTCGTAGTGGAGAGTGGAGAAATTACGTTCCTTAACGCAGTGTTTTTGGTGATAAGCTATTTTGTCCTGATATTTATTTCTAACAAATATACCCTAAAGGAGTATGCGGCTCCGGAAGGAACAGAAGCAAAAAAATACTGGCCCTGGAAAGAGAGGCTTTGGGGTTTCGCAAAACTTGTGCTTTTCATGATTGGGGTGGTCCTAGGCGCTATCCTGGTTGTTAATTCTACTATAGAGCTTTCTACTGAATTGGGAATAGATGCATATATCGTAAGCTTCTTTGTGGTGGCGCTGGGAACATCACTTCCTGAATTATTTGTGTGCATTGCAGCAATACGCAGAAAACAGGATGAGCTTGCCATGGGAAATATTCTTGGGAGCAACATCACCGACACTACACTTGCAATTGCTGCGGGTCCCCTGATTGCTCCAAGCGTGCTTCCTGGTGCGGAGATGGCCATTGCAACCGGAACATATATGGTAATTGCATCTATTGTTGTGGTGGGGCTATTTGCCTGGAGGAAGAAGCTGGACAGGCGTGCCGCAATTATCCTTCTTGGGCTTTACGCGCTTTCATATTTCTTCCTTTTTGCTTCCTAAAGCAATGGGATGGCAAGCGTCTTTTTAAAGATTAGCAGACAATAGGAATACCTAATCATGGGTGGAAAAATGAGCAAAAAAGGAAAAACTACTGAGATTGTCAGGGGCAATGCAAGGAAATCCATTGTTCCTGCCCCAAAAGAAGAAGGAAAAAGATATGTTCGCAAATCCATGGCAGCAACTGTTTTCCAGAGAAACCCGGTAACTTCCGCAGCAAATATGCATGCGGTCAAGGCAAGAAGCCGGGATGAAAAAAATAAGGAAATAAATGAAATTTTCCTGGCTGCAGAAAAAGGCAAGTGGGGAACAGCTATGGGCATGATAAATAAAGATAACATAAATGAACGCGGACCTTATGGAATGACACTTCTGATGGAAGCGGCTGCGCAGGGGGAATATGTGCTGGTAGAAAGGCTTGTGCGGAATGGGGCATCCAAGGGATTGGAAGATGATATTGGAAGGGGGGCAATTACCCATGCGCTCCTAAATGGGCACAACAAAGTTGCAAACCTGCTTCATGACCTGGGCACATCATGGGAACCTGATTTGGTTTTTGCAGTTAGGGACCACAGGGTCCTGCTCATCCAGAGCATGAAAGATGTGCTTGGAGTAACCGATGGAGACATTGCAAGGGTTGAAGCGCAATGCGACCCGGAGAGGGGGCCCGCCCTGAGCAGCAGGGTCCAGAAAATAGGGGACGAAGCAAACGCACAGCAGGAGCTTGCCGTAGCTTTGCAGCCTGAGAGATTGGGGACTGTTAAAAGGCATGATCCCAAAATTGTAGAAACTGGCTCGGCCCCAACAGTGCCAAAAAAGCCACATATAACCTTCCGTGGTTGCTGATTATTTTATAATTCTTTTCTTCTTTTATTCTGCTCATGGGAGCTAGATATTCTGTTGATGTAAAAAGGGTTAGGAAGATTCAGCAATCAATTAATGCTGCAATTTTTGCAGGAAATAAGAATGCACTGGTCGGGCATTATGCAGGAGTGATTCCTTTTAAGGGGGAAAAACTTGCAATGCATACCGATGGTGTTGGGACAAAGGTCCTTGTTGCGGATGAGTTGCAAAAATATGACACTGTTGGAATTGATGCAATTGCAATGAACGTTAATGACATTATTTGTATTGGGGCAAGGCCCTTGAGCGGGGTTGACTACCTTGCTGTTGCAGAAGAAGACGAATACCTGATTGCACAGGTAATGAAAGGGCTTGTAAAGGGCGCAAAGGAATCGGGAATTACTATTTGCGGGGGGGAAACCGCAATTATGAAGGATGTAATTAAAGGAAAAAACAGGCCTTTTGATTTGGCCTTTACTGCCCTTGGGGTTGTGGAAAAATACATCACTGGCTCTGCAATCAGGAATGGAGATGTTTTGATTTCTCTTGGTTCTTCTGGTTTGCACTCAAATGGGTATACTCTTGCAAGGAAAGTTTTGCCTATGGATAAATGGGGAAAGAAAATGCTTACTCCGACCAAGATTTATGTGAAACCAGTGCTTGAGATGATTAGGAAGTGCAATGTGCATGGGCTTGCACACATTACAGGGGGGGCATTTTCCAAACTAACCCGTTTGAACAAAAAGTATGGATTCTTTATTGAGAACCCGGTTAAGCCTGCACCGATTTTTGAAGCGCTCTGGGACAAGGTGAACAGCGAGGAACACATGTACAGGACCTTCAACATGGGAACTGGAATGGTTGTGGTTGCACCTCCCAAGGATGAAAAAGAGGTTCTGAAGATTGCCAAAAAATACAAAGTCAAGGCACAGGTAATTGGAAGCGTGATTAAAGAGAAGGGAGTTTACCTGGATAATGGAACGCGGCTGGATTATCAGCTTTAGCATTTTAATCAAAACTTATTTATAGTTCATTCCTGAACTGCATTCATGAGCCGCAGAGTTGAGCAGACTGTAAAAGAAATTAAATCCCTCAAAATACAGGGAGCAAGAAACGTTGCAAAGGCAGGAATCCGCGCAATAATGTATGCGGTAGAAGATTCTAAAGCAAAAACAGTAAACGGAGTAAAAGCAGATGTGGTAAAAGCAACCCTGAAAATCTCGGGAGCAAGGCCAACTGAACCTATGCTCAGGAATTATCTGGACGAAACAATTGGATTTGTTACTTCTGAAATTGCAGGGATAAAAACCAGAAGCGTACCCAAGTTCAGGGCATCCGTAGTGAAAAACGAAAACGAATACTTAAAGCAGATGGAGGAAGACATCAAAAGACTCAGGGAATATGGTGCGACCCTGCTTACAAGCGGAATGACAATTATAACCCACTGCCACTCCAGCAGTGTAACCGGAGTAATTAAAGAAGCTCATAAAAGAGGGAAAAAACTCACAGTAATATGCTGTGAAACAAGGCCAAAGTATCAGGGAAGGACTACTGCAGCAGAATTGGCAAGGGCAGGAATAGATACTACAATTACAGTGGATTTGGGAGTAACCGGATTCCTAAAAAAAGCAGATGTTGTACTGGTAGGAGCAGATGCGATTACTTCTACGGGAGATTTGATTAACAAAGTCGGAACTTCTGGGCTTGCGCACCTTGCACGGGACCATGATGTTTCATTTTTCTCATGTGCGGAAACTTACAAATATGACCCGCTTACCTTGTATGGAGTAAAGGAAAAAATCGAGCAGAGGAATCCAAAGGAAGTTTGGGAGAAGGCACCTAAGAGAGTAAAGGTCTCAAATCCTGCATTTGACGTTACTGCTGCAAGATACATTAATGGATATGTTACTGAAGCAGGAATTATTTCTCCTTCGGCATTGGCAGGAATAGCAAAAAATAAACTTAAAGGTGAATAGAATGGAACCTGTTGCAATAAATGAAAAAAATCATAATGAAAATGGAGTAGTGTTAAGCCAGGAAGAGTTGGCAAAAAGGAAGAAGAAGGAAGAGTTGTGGGCAAAGAAAAAATATATTTGCCAAGTTAAGCTCATCGATATCAAAACAGGCAGGAATGTCGTAGTCCTCAATGAGGAAGAAGCAGAAGGAAATGACATATATAATGGATATAGAGTAACACTTACGCATAAGGGAAAGGAGCTTGTTTCCATAGTGGACCTAAGCTCCAAGATGGTAAAGCGGGGAGAAATTGGAATTTTTAGGGATGTGGCAGATGACCTTAAGGCAAATGACGGGGAATTGCTGCACATAAAGCATATGGAAAAACCTGCAGGGATAGAATTCATAAAAAAGAAACTTGATGGGGAAGGCCTTACTGCCCCGCAAATAGAAACAATAATACGGGAGCTTATGAAAGACCGCCTCTCTGAAGGCGTATTGGCGTCATTTATTGCTGCTGTTTACACGCGGGGAATTGGAGAAGACGAAACTGTCGCACTTACAGATGCAATAGTTGCTTCCGGGGAAAAACTTAATCTTGGGAAAGGGCCTGTGGCAGACAAGCATTGTATTGGAGGCGTGGCTGGGAACCGCACTACAATGGTAGTGGTTCCGATTATTGCAGCTTCTGGCATATATATGCCAAAAACCTCTTCACGTGCAATTACTTCAGCTGCAGGAACTGCGGACACTATGGAGGTGCTTGCAGATGTGGATTTTAACATTAATGAGCTAAAGGAAATTGTGCTCAAATCCCACGGGGCAATCGTGTGGGGCGGGGGAACAAACATTGCTGCTGCAGACGACAAATTGATTAAGCTCAGGCATCCTTTGAGCTTGGACCCAAGGGGAATGCTCCTGGCATCAATACTTGCCAAAAAGAGTGCGGTAGGAGCAAAATATGTAGTAATAGATATCCCTATAGGAAGGGGGGCCAAAGTGCTGGATATGCCAAAAGCGGAAACTCTCGGAGGAGACTTTATTCGGATAGGGAAACGGATGGGAATGACACTAGAAAGCCTGATTACGGATGGGGCAGAGCCTGTAGGAAATGGGATTGGATGCGGGCTGGAATGCAAGGATGTCATGCACGTTCTGCAGGGAGAGGGACCTGATGACCTGAGGAACAAGAGCACACTTATTGCAGGAAGAATCCTGGAACTTGTGGGAAAGGTTCCGGAAGGAGAGGGGCGGGACATGGCAAACCTAATGCTCAATAATGGAAAGGCATGGGCAAAAATGCAGGAGATTATCGAACTGCAGGGAGGAAACCCAAATGTGAGAGTAGATGACCTTCCAATTGGGCAGTATAAACATACTATAACGGCAGATAAAAGCGGAAAAATCAGCCACATAGACAATAAAGGGGTGAACAGAATTGCAAGGGCTGCTGGAGCCCCCAGAGACAAGGGAGCAGGGATATATTTGCACAGGCTCAAGGGAGACAAGGTAAAGCAGGGAGATGTGCTTTTTGATATTTATGCGGAGAGTGAAACAAAGCTGGACTTTGCAATTAAAGCAGTAGAAGTGTGGCAGCCAGTCGAACTGGAAAAGTTCCTGCTTGGAACTATGAGGTAATGCCAAAGTTGCAAAACCAAAGTTAGTGGAACAACGAGGGTTGTGGGCAAAGGCCACTGGAGTGGCATAACCTTTTAAATCCTTTTTTACTTCTATTTTCTCCACATTAAACCCCTCCATAGCTCAGTGGTAGAGCGGTCGGCTGTAGCTTGATTATCTGCTCTAAAGCAGAAACCGACAGGTCGTGTGTTCAAATCACACTGGAGGGATTTTGCATTAATGACGGACGTGCCCAGAAGATAAAAACTAACTTTTTAAATGTTAAGTTGCTAAATCCAATGTATGAAAAAATTTGCACTCTTAGCAATATTGCTTTTGCTTTTTGCAGGCTGCACACAGGAAGAAACCCCTGCTTCAGTTGAAATAATCAATGGAGGGCAGATAGAAGTAATTGAATATTATGGGGTAGGGTGCCCGCACTGTGCGCGCACCGCAGAACTGCTGGAAGGAATGCGGGGAGAATATGGCCTTAGCTTTATCAAAAAGGAAGTATATTCCCATGCAGATAACCGGGCCGAAATGTTTGAAGTGTATGAAGAATTTGGCCAGGACCCAAGCAGTGGAGGGGTGCCTACCATGTTGGTGGAAGGAAAAGCCCTTATTATTGGGGAACTCACAGAAGAGCAGTGGAGGACTCTTTTTGATACGTGTTTGGAAGGGGATTGCCCTGGAGGGGTTTTCACCAAAAAAACAATAGATGATGGTTATGCGGCTTCGGTAAGTGAAATTGAGGAAAAAGACCAGTTCCAGGCCCTTACCCTATGGGGGCTTGTGGCAGCTGCAATTGTGGATTCCCTGAATCCATGCACCATTGCGGTAATGGTAATGCTGCTTGGGCTCATACTTGTATCCGAAGGAAGGAAAAGAATGCTCCTCTCAGGATTTACCTTCATAACAGTAATCTTCCTTGCCTACATCCTGCTGGGTGTAGGAATCCTGCATGTGATAGACAATCCTGAAATTACGAATATTTTTTACGGAGCAGCAACGGTTGGGCTGTTTATCCTTGCAGTAATGGAATTCAATGGGTACTTAAATTACAAAGCAGGCTTCTTCTCAGTTGAAATGCCTATGTGGCTCCGGCCATACACCAAACGGGTAATTGAAGGGGCAACTTCGCTGCCCGGAGTGGCAATTGCCGCAATGTTCTGCTCTGTTTTCCTTATCCCCTGCTCAAGCGGGCCATACCTGGCAGTCCTTGCAATTATTTCCAAGGCAGTAACGCTGCAGGCGATGAGCTATCTTGTTTTGTATAACGTGATTTTTGTGCTTCCCATGATACTTATCACAGTTGCAATCTACTCTGGGTATACTACCATAGAAAAGGTGGGAGAAACAAAGGAGAAGTACATTCGGCAGCTTCACTTGATTTCAGGAATTGTGCTGTTTCTGTTATTCGTTTACATGGCTGCTGCCTTCTTAGGGTACGTATGAGGGTGTAGGCAGCTTTATTAATATTTTGACAAATAAATAGAATTCACAACTTTGCCCTGGTAGTGTAGTGGCTATCATCCCGGCCTGTCGAGCCGGAGACCCGGGTTCAATTCCCGGCCAGGGCGCTTTCTGGTTTTTGGGTAGGTTTAAAATAGATAAGAGAATAAAATTGATAACTTTTGTTCGTTTTGGAAATTCTTTAATTTCCAATCAATTAATAAATAATCCTCTATATGATTTTTACTGTTGTGGGGAAAACCAATATGGATGATGCCCAATATATCTGGAAAATACTTCCGGATATTTCCAGAACATTTGCATTTACTATTCCTAAACTGCCAAAGGAAATTGCATTGGACCTGGCAATTGCATACGCAGTGTGCAGAATAATTGATACGATTGAAGATAGCGACTTGAGTGCAGAAAAAAAGAAGTCCCTTATGAGCCTAATGATTAAGGTGCTCACCGAGCCCAGGCCAAAAATAGCGGAATTCTGCGATGCGATGAAACTCCTCTCAGAAGATAAAAAATACCTGGAATTGGTTGAGAAGACAGGAAAGGTGATTGGGGCACTCAGGTCCCGGCCATCCAAGGTGCAGGAGATTATTGTAAAAAATGCAGTAGTTATGGCAAAGGGCTTTGTGGAAGATGGAATCCAGAATATCAGGACCTTTAGCCAGCAGAACAAGTATTGCTTTTATGCAGCAGGAATTGTGGGCCACACAATTACTGAATTATTCGGGTATTATGGGTACCTTAGCCAAAAGGAGGTAAAAGAACTGATGCCCTTGGCTGAAGACAATGGTCTTGCCCTCCAGAAAGTCAATATAATGAAGGACATTATTGATGATGTAAAAGAGGGCAGGCACTACTGGCCTGTGGAATTACTTGCCAAATACGGCCTTACTTACAAGACTTTAGGTTCAAAGGAACATATGGAAGAATCCATGAAAGTTCTGGAAGAATTGCATGATGATGTAAAACCTTACTTTGCAAGAAGCCTGGAGTATATCCATAGGCTCCCGGATAAACCGGCTGGGCTGCGCATTTTTTGCGCAAACAATGTGTTGATGGCAATTGCTACTGCGAGAACCATTACTAATTCCAAATTATTTAGCAATGAAAAAGTAAAAATTACCCGGGAAGAAGTATATGCAATTGACCGGGAAGTAACCCGGTGTGTAGAAAACGGGGAGAAATTAGATATGCTTGCTTTGGGAATTGAACAAGGCACTCTTAGGTAAAGTGTGGCATTGCCCCAACTTCTTTAAATAATTACATACAATTCTTCTTTTATGCAAAAAATGATTCTTGCTTTATTGGGAATAATGCTTTTGTTTTCTTTTGGGTGCCCGGGGGAGGAAGGGGCAGCCTCTCCGGCTGAAGGCCAGGAAGAAGAGGTTCCAGAAGAGATAGAGGCAAATATTTCCGAAGAAGAGCCTATCTCCGAACCAGTTGAAACACCTCCGGAAGAAATTCCCGAAATAAATGAAAGTGAAGGTGAAGTCGGGCCCGAAGAGGAAATCCCGGAAGAATCTGCTGAAGAGATTGTATGTGTCCCTGTAGCAACAGAAGGATACGTTGAAATTGGAATATATGAGGGGGAGGCCAAATACTATTACGAAGGAACAGAAGTGGTATATCTGGAAAAGTTGGAAATGGGAAATTATCTAAGCGGCCCTGATGGAAGCAAGATAATTCTAGATGACATTATAATCAATGGAACTTGTGAGGAGTGTGGTACGAAGCCGAGCTGGACTTATGGCCAGATGGCAAAACTTAGGATTACGGTTCCAAATGGCCCTGACCATACTGTGATTGCTTACATAGACCAGCCAGGCTCATTTATCTCCCTATACAAATGCAAGACCCTGGACTGGGATGGGAAAACCTGCATAGAGTATGTCCCTGATGAGAGCCACCAGTACTATGTTTGGAGGGTTGTTGCTGACAAAACTTGTGTGGAAGAAGGAAAAGAAATCGAAGAAGAAGAGGATTAACCCCCAGATAATTGGAGGGGGATAAAAGGATTTAAATGTGCCATAATGCGCAATTTCAGCGGTTTTGCCACTTTTCCTATGTATTTATATTAACTAAAGACGTAAAGTACCTATATGCTTGTACTGGTTTGTGGTCTCCCGGGGGTGGGAAAAAGCACATTGGCAAAGGCTCTTTCGGAGCAGCTGGAAGCAGTATATTTAAGCAGCGACATAATCCGCAGGAAAATGCTCGAAGAAAGAACATATTCTGAACAGGAAAAGTACAAAGTGTATGGGAATATGGTAAAAGAAGCCGAACGTTTGCTTGCCTCCGGGAAAACAGTTGTGTGCGATGCCACATTCTACAAGAAAAAAACCCGGATGGAGATGTGTGAAGCTGCAAAGCGCTCAAGTGCAGAAGTTTTTTTTGTAAAATGCACACTTGACGAGAAAAGCATTGAGGAGAGAATGGAAAATCGGGCGCGCCTGGGCAACAGCGAGAGTGAGGCCACTTTTCGTATATACCTGAAAGTTAAGGAGCTTTTTGAAGAAATTGAGGGGGAGTATCTGGAGGTTGACACTGCATTGCCCTTGGAAAAACAAGTGGAGAAAGTAACATCAGGGTTAGGGGGAGTTTTGGGGTGGAGCCCTGAAGAACTTATGGCCCCACAAGCATATCCAAATGAAGCAGAAACAGTGGAACTGAAAGAAACGCATATTTCGTGGGTTTTTCTTGCAGGGGACTATGCATACAAAATAAAGAAACCCGTGAAGTTTTCATTTTTGGATTTCTCAACCAAAGAAAAAAGGCAGGAATTTTGTGAAGAGGAAGTACGACTCAATAAGCGCCTCGCCCCAGAAATATATTTGGGTGTGGTGCCCCTGGTGAAGGAAGGTCAGGTTACAAAATTTGAAGGGAACGGAAAAATAGTTGACTATGCAGTTAAAATGCAGAGAATGAAGAATGGGGAAACTATGGACCGGGTTTTAGGCCTCGGAAGTGTGGGTGCGGATGAGGTTGAAGAGTTGGCAAAAACAATTGCCGAATTCCATGCGGGAGTTCCCAGCATACAGGACCCAAAGTACAACTCTCCGGAAATGGTGCGGGAGCAGATAGATGATTTGGGTTCCGTACGGGAAATTGTAGAAAATGCTTGTGGAATGGGAGGAAAAATTGATTTTATTCTGCAAAAGTCTTCACAGTTTCTGGATGAAAATGAAAAACTCCTGCGCAATCGGCAGGCAGATGGAATGGTAAAGGAATGCCATGGGGATTTGCATTCCGGAAATATCTTTGTGGGGGAGAAAAAACATATTTTTGACTGCATTGAATTTAATGAGGATTTCAGATGCATAGATACTGCCAGTGAGATTGCGTTTATGGCAATGGACCTTGATGCGAGGGAAAGGGAGGATTTGGGAACAGCTTTCGTCGGAAAATATCTGGAATTGAGCGGAGACACTGAAGCAGAAAAACTTCTTGGGCTCTACAAATGCTACCGGGCAAATGTCAGGGCAAAGGTGGCGGCACTGGGGTATTCACAGGAGCCTACTGAAGAAGGAAAAAGGAATATGGAAAAATACCTGCTTCTGGCAGAAAGATACGCACAGGGGCTTTGATTAGTGCCTGAAGTGCCTCATTCCGCTAAATACCATTGCCATTCCATGTTCATTTGCCGCATCTATAACTTCATTATCCCGGATTGAGCCTCCGGGCTGGATTATAGAGGTTACGCCCCGCTCTGCTGCGGCATCAATTCCATCCCTAAAGGGGAAAAACGCATCGCTGGCCATTGCGCAACCCTTTACTGTTTCGCCGTGGGATTCAGCGATATTAGCAGCAAGGCGCGCAGCATCCACACGCTTCATCTGGCCCGCCCCAATTCCGATTGCTTGGTTACTTCTAGCATAAACAATTGAATTGGACTTTACGTATTTGCATACGGTCCATGCATAAAGGAGGTCTTTCATCTCCTGGGGTGTTGGCTGGCGCTTGGTTACAACCTTGAGGCTCTCAGGCTCATAGAGCCAAATATCCACATCCTGGGTAAGGAAACCCCCACAGATGCTTCTGTAGGAAATGAGAGGTGGGCGCTTTAACGGGAAATCGCACTCTCCTGTTTCAATTGCACGGAGCTTTTTCTTTTTGGAGAAGACTTCCAGTGCTTCGGGAGAAAAGGAGGGTGCAACAATTACTTCGTAAAAACGGGTAACTATCTCTTTTGCCAGGTCTGCTTCCATCCTGCGGTTAACACAAACTATTCCCCCAAATGCTGCATCCTGGTCAACAGACAGGGCTTTTTTGTAGGCTTCGGTTAAAATGGGGTCTGTGGCAACTCCACAGGGGTTGTTGTGCTTCACAATAACTACTGTAGGCTCCTTGAATTCCTTCACAAGTGCAAAGGCAGCATTCATGTCCAGGATGTTGTTGTAGGAAAGTGCCTTGCCCTGGAGCTGTTTAGAATCCGGAATACAGCATCCGGAAAATTGGTTATCTTTATAGAATGCAGCATGTTTCTGGGAAGGGTTCTCCCCATAACGGAGATCCTGTATCTTGCGGAAAGAAAGGTTTAGGTATTCTGGTGTTTTTTCTTCCGGAGCAAACTTTGAGCGCAGATAAGTTTCAATTACATTATCATAATGTGTAAGGTAAGAGAAGGCCTCTAAGGCAAGTTTCTCACGGGTTTTTTCTGAAACATCTCCTGTTTCAGAAATTTCATTCGTTACTTCCGGGTACCTTTCCGGATTGGAGATTACTACTACATTTTGGTAATTTTTTGCTGCAGCCCGGAGAAGGGTTGGCCCTCCGATATCTATGTTTTCTATGGCTTCTTCCATGCTGCAGTTGGGGTTTTTGATTACTTCTTCAAAGGGATAAAGATTAACGGCCACCAGGTCAATCATGCTAATTCCCATATCCTGGGCTTGTTCCATGTGTTCTTTCTGGCTTCTTTTAGCCAAAATTCCTCCATGGATTTTTGGGTGGAGGGTTTTCACTCTTCCTCCCATCATCTCAGGAAAACCGGTTAAGTCGGATACATCAAAGGTTTGAACTCCTCCCTGCCTTAGAGCTTTGGAAGTGCCTCCACTAGAGATGATGCCTGTTCCATGATCTGAGAGAAATTTTCCAAATTCAACAATTCCTTCTTTGTTGTAAACACTCAGCAGTGCACGTTTTATCGACATTAAAAAAACCGTAATATATTAGTAAAAAAAGGGCTTAAAAAGCAATGGGTTAAGGATGGAGAGCGATACAAAATATGGAAAATGTGCATAAAAGAAAAAGTAAGGGGATTACTCCCCTGGGGCATTCCCATATTCAAAGTCTTCGGGAGGCTCGTTTATTTCTATATCAAAGAGGTTTGCAAGCTCATCTCCTTCAATAGAAGTTGTTTCCTCCGGTTCAGGCTCAAGCGGAGGAGCTTCAATTTCCGGCACTTCTTCCCCAGGAACTTCCTCCACTATCGGAGGCTCATCTGGAGTTGAGGGCGCTATAGCCACTTCCTCTTCCGCAACTGGAGCAGAAGAAGGTGGAACCTCTGCAGATTCCCCTGTAGTAACCTCCATTGGGGGAGAAGGCATTGTATCCTTTTTCCCCGCGCAACCTGCTAGGAGAACCGAGAATGCAACAAGTACAAGCAATAATATTTTCACATTCATCTTCATCCACCAAATATTATCCTCATCTTAAGGGAGTTGAATTCTTCCCAGATGTCCCAGGTCTCTGCCCAACAATCTAAGTTGTCAGAACCATATTCAAAGTTATTTTCCACTTCAGAAGAATACTCGCACTCGACAAGCAGTCCTTCAATTTCCTCATTAAGGTCCTCCATATCATCAACAAGTTCTTCTTTGTCCTGATAATTGCCAGCTTCAACTATTGGAATTGCATACTCGGTAATTGCAGACATTCTCTCTAAGTGAAAGAGGTCTACAAGCCTTGAATGCCTTAAGTTGAGTGCCCTTATCTCCACATTATCCTGAGAATCAAATGCTGCTGGAATATCCTCAAGAAGCTCGTCTCCTTCTTCCACAACAGATTCCATTTCTGAGGTCTCTATTCCCTGCTCATCCAGTTCCTCTATAATGTCATTTGCATAATCCAGATCGTTTTCCATATAGTGTGTTGTTGCGGATTCACCCTTTTCATAGGCTTCTGCACGGCATTCTTCGAGCTCAGATTTGAGCGGGTCCTTTCCTTCATCTACGCATGCAAAAAAGGAGAGCGTTTTGTTCTGGAATGCATCTCCCACTACCACAAGCCCAAGCTCAATCATGTCTGCTCCAAGCGCGAATGAGGTAAGCCCGAATTCAAGTTGGTCCCCCTCTTCTGCAGCGTCTTTTAGGTCCGCCAGGTTTTCATCAATCTCTTCAATGTATTCAGATGAGTCAAAAATGGAGACATTTTCCTCTTCTGCACAATCTTCCCTGAGATCTACATAGTCTTTAGCCCATTCTACATTGCATGCAGTGTAATCATACCTTGCTTCCAGGATTTCCGGCCAAGCCGGGTTTGCCCAGGCAAATGTTGCTGCAAGCACAAGAAGTGCAAGTAGTATTGTTTTCATGGTATTCACACTTTTAATGTAAAAAAAGGAAAAAATAAAAAGAGGTAAGATTACTTGATTTCAAAATTTTTTCCTGCAGCACATTTCTTGGCTTGGGGGAATCTCTCAAGGATTTCTCTTTTTTTGGCTGTGCAATGGCACGGGGCAATGAACTTAAGTGGCTCAAGCTTTTCGAGCTCCATAAAATCATGGAAGCCTCCGAGCACTCCGTACACCTCTCCAAACCTTGAAGCATCCTCTATCATTCTTCCAAGGCCAGGATGGGAACAACCGCCGATTATCAGGAGCCCTTTGGGCGTATCCACAAGAAGGTACTGCTCAAACCCGAGGGAATGCGCAGAGATTCCTTTGCAGATTTCGGCAATATCGGAAACTTGGTGGGAATTGGGCAGGTCCAACTTGAACGGCGCATAGATTTCAACCTCCCCTCTTCTTTTCAGGAAATCATGAAGCCCCCCGGTATGGTCCCCATGGGGGTGCGAAAGCACCACTGCATCTATGCTTTTTGGATTGATTCCAAGTTTTTCCATATTGGAGAGGAGGGTGGGGCCATCTGCACCCGTATCAAACAAGATATTTTTTTCCCCTTCAACCAGGCAGGAGAAGCCCCATCCTGCCCTAAAGCCTTCTTCAGCCTCATTATCATAGACAATTATTATTTTCATAAATAGGAAAAACAGAAAAAAAATAAAAAGAAAGAGGTAACCTCCCTATTTCTTCTTTTTCCTGAGCGCCAGATAGATTGCGCGGAGGATTACAAACAGGATAGCCAGTGGGATTATGAATCCTGCGGCCCCTGCAACCAGCATTATTGCGGCAACCATTGCCCCAAGGAAAAGCGCAAGCATTTCCTCAAGCGGCATCACGAAATCGGTTTCGAATTCAGGCTTTTCCTCAACAAGGTACACCGTTATTGTGGATTGGGCTGAACGGCGCTCAAGGTCTAAAGACTGCCTCTGGTACATCTCAAGGCTGGTCTGGACGCGGGTCACTTCACGCTCAATCATGAGGATTTCTTCAACGTTGTCCGCCTCATCGTAAAGCGCATTCAGGCGGGTAAGTTCCTCCTGCAGATTGCTTATCCTGGTCTGGATATCTGTGTACTGTTCGGTAACATCCTCTACGGAGCTATCTATGCTCTTTATCTCCCCAAGAGCAGAAAGAGACTCCATAAATGAGTCAAATTTAGTTGGAGCTATTTTCACAGTAACTGCGTAACGTTTTTCAGTTGAATATTCGTTGAACCATACTGATGTGGTTTCTGCATTATACTGGTCCAGAATCACGTTCAGCTGGTCCTTTTTCTCTTCCAAGGTTCCGGTTTCCACATTTATTGTTGCAGAACCCTGCTTGATGACCATCTGCTCCTGGGCAGAATATTCATAATCATCATAGTCATATCCTCCATAGTCCAGGGATGCTTCTGCCATCATAGGCGCGGGGGCCTCTTTGGAATAATATGAAGAGCCCGAGCCCGCGTTAGTGTAATCTGTTTCGAATACTTCCTCCATGCCAATGCAGCCAAAAAACAGGAAGAGGGAAACGAATGCCAGTAGTATGAGTTTTCCTTTCATAGATTGGGAATGGGAGTTGTGATTTTTAAAAGGAGAAGGGAGTGTTTCGGTTTCAGCCGAACGTCTCTGAATAGGTGTTTTTTGGGAACCTTTATAAAATGTTAGGCGCACCTAACATTAGAATGGCTACGAAAAGAACTCCTGAGATGGAGGAATATCTGGAGCTGCTCGTGAGGTATAAAGAAGCCGAAAAGCAGCCTAAGGTAACGATGCTCGGCAAAGACCTGAAATTATCTGCAGCGAGTGTAAGCGAGATGCTGCAGAAACTCAAGAAAAAGGGATTTGTAGATTATGAAAAATACGGGGAAATCAAGCTCACAAAAAAAGGGGAAAAAATAGGCAACGAAATTCTCAGGAAACACCGGTTTATAGAGCGCTTCCTTATGAGAATAGGAGTAAAGAAAAACAAAGCTCACAAGGAGGCCTGCGCACTTGAGCATGTGCTTTCCGATGATGTGGAAGATGCACTGCGAAAAGCAATGCACTCCGCTGGGGCTCCGGACATAGAGGGAAAGCACATTAAGAGGCTGGTGGACCTAAAAAAGGGGCAAAAAGGAAGGATTATGCTCGTATCCGGGGGACGGGAAGTTTGCCGGAGGCTTACGGACATGGGCCTTACTCCTGGCACAAAAATAATGCTCAGCCGGGCATCCACCAAATTGGGGGCAATTGAAGTTTGCATACGCTCCTCCTGCCTTGCAATAGGCAGGGGGCTTGCGGAAAAGATTTTGGTAAAGGTGGATTAATGAAACTCCGCATAGCGCTCGCAGGAAATGCAAATGTAGGGAAATCTTCACTGTTTAATTACTTGACCGACCTCCACCAGCATGTCGGAAACTGGCCGGGAAAAACCGTGGAAAAAATAGAGGGGGTTTTGGATTTTAAGGGCGTAAAGATGAACATTGTAGACCTTCCGGGAATTTATTCTCTTTCTACATTTTCTTTGGAAGAATTGATATCCAGGGATTATATCTCAAAAGAAAAGCCGGATGTTGTAATTAACGTAGTGGATGCTTCTGTTCTGGAGAGAAACTTATTCTTTAGCCTTCAGCTTTTGGAACTGGGGGCACCGGTTGTTATAGCCCTGAACATGGTTGATGCTGCCCGGGAAAAAGGGATGGGAGTTAATGCCAAAAAACTCTCCGCTCTCCTGGGAGTGCCGGTAATTCCAATAGTGGCAACTACGGGAGATGGTGTTGGAAAACTCATGAGGGCGGTCATCAATACGAGCAAAAAGAAACAGAAGCCATCTTCCATATCTTACCAGAAGCAGATGGAAGCAGATGTGTCCCAGGTAAAAAAAGAAATTAAAGGGCTTAAGATGGATTATCCATCCAGATGGATAGCAATAAAGCTTCTGGAAGACGATGGGAATGTTTTGGAACTGGTCAAGGAACAACGTCCGAAAGCAATTGAAAAAATCCAGAAAATACGCAAGGGGATGGAAAAAAGATGTGGACAGAAAGGCTCGGTGGCAGTATCTTCTGAGCGCTATTCTGCAGCAGAACGGATTGCCCTGGAATGTATTACTCTCAGGGATGTTAAGGTCCCCCTCAGGCAAAAGCTTGATGCGCTTCTCCTACATAAATATGTGGGATACGTCTTCCTTTTGGCAGTTGCGGGCATAGTCTTCTTCTCTATCTTTAGTGTTGGAGACATACTTTCAGGGTACCTTATGGAATCCCTGGAAGGGGCAAAAGCGCTGGCAAGAACTTCGGCTGGGGAAGGCGTGCTGCAGGAGATACTTGTAGGTGGGGTATTGGAGGGAGTATTGGCAGGTATCGCTATTGCACTTCCATACCTTATTCCATTTTATATCCTATTGGCCATTCTGGAAGACTCTGGATACCTGGCAAGAATGGCGTTTCTCATGGATGCAATTATGCACAAAATCGGGCTGCATGGAAAAGCATTTATTCCAATAATTCTTGCGTATGGATGCAATGTGCCTGGATGTGTAGGGTGCAAAATCCTGGAAACCCAGCGGGCCAGGCTGCTTACCGCATTCATTGTTACATTAGTTCCATGTGCCGCTGTTTCAGTTGTAATAATGGGGCTAGTGGCTACTTATGTGGGCCTTGAGTGGGCACTTTTCCTTTATGCACTGAACCTAGCAGTCATCCTTATACTTGGACGAATTGGGTGTAAAGCCCTTCCTGGAGAACCTGTAGGCCTGATCATGGAAATGCCAAGCTACAAGGTCCCAATGCCCAAAAACATCTTCATGCAGGCATGGAGGGAATTGCATTCGTTTGTGTTCATGGCGTTCCCGATAATAATCGGGGCAACTTTCCTAATTAAGATCATTGAAGTAATGGGGTGGCTATCTCCCATATCAGATGCCCTCTCGCCCATAACAGTTGGGTGGCTGGGCCTTCCGGCTATAGTGGGAATTACACTAATATTTGGAATTCTCAGAAAAGAACTGGCATTGATTATGCTTGCAGCGCTTCTGGGAACAGGAGTATTTAGTGAAGTGCTCACACCAGTACAGATGATAACCTTTGCAATTGTGACAATGTTTTATGTTCCCTGTGCGGCAACTATTGCGGTATTGAATAAAGAACATGGATGGAAGGTGGCGGTAGGAATTTCAGCCTTTGAAATTGTTTTTGCAATAGTCCTAGCCGGGATAGTTTCAAGAATCCTGAGCACATATTTCTTTCTAGCATAAATCCAAATAGTTTAAAGGACTGCAGGAAAATATGTATTGGGAATGGTGAAAAACATGGAAAAGAAGATTCTGATGATAATTCCTCCAGAAAACTATAGAGACGAGGAATTGGATATTCCAAAGGAATATTTTGAAGGTGAAGGGCTCAGCGTGGTTATTGCAAGCACCAAAAAGGGCAAATGCCACAGCATGTTTGGAAAGCGCATGGAAGCTGAGCTTTCCATGAAGGACGTAGATGTGAATGATTATGTTGCAATTGTTTTTGTAGGTGGGGGAGGAACCCCCCTGGTCCGCAGTGAAGAAGAATCTACAAAAATTGCCCGGGAGGGAGTAGCTGCAGGAAAAGTAATTGGAGCAATTTGCTGGGCCCCTACTATTCTTGCAAAGGCAGGAGTTCTGGATGGGAAAAATGCGACTGTATGGCATGGAAACGATGCTGAATATGGAATGAAAACTGATGACGTTTTAAAGAAGTTTGGGGCAACAGTTGGAAGTGAAGGGCTCGTTGTGGATGGAAAAATCGTAACCGCAGACGGTCCTGCAAACGCTAAAGGGTTTGCTAAAGCAATTGTAAAACTGGCCTAAAAGATAGCTTTTAATCTATTGGGGGAAAATTAGGTCCATGAGCGGGATAGGAAACAGCTTGGATAGGGGCTGGCATTTTACCAGAAAAGCCTTTGAAGAGGGTATTAGTTTTGGAAAACATAATATCTTCGATGTTGCGGCATATTTGATTGTTGCAGCTATTGTGGCCATTGTAGGAATAATAGCAGCTGTAATTTTAGGAGTTGGAATCTCAGTAGTTTTGACTGATTCAGTTGGACTTCTTGGAGCAGGTGCAGTTGGAAGTGTTGTTGCTTTAATCATCCTAATTGGAACGATTACATATACTTTCGGTGCCCAGTTTGGTGCAATTGAATTCATATATGGTAAAAAAAGAGTTCCGTATTTTGAAGGAAAAAATGTGTCGGTCGGTTTTAGATGGACTATCTTTGTATTTGCAGTCACATTGATCCTGATTGCGCTGATGGCTTTATTGGCAATGGGGATGGGCTCTATTCCGATAATCTCGCTTTTTGCATTCCTTTTGCTGATGTTCCTCCTAATGTTCCTGGCAATCTTCATTTGTATCGCAATGTATTATGTAAGCCAGGAATTGGCAGTGAAGAAGAAGGGGCCATGGGAGGCAGTTATGGGGTCATATGATCTGGTTAAAAACAATTTTTGGGAGACACTGCTCTTTGGAATAATTTTGTGGGTAGCCGCATATGCCCTTACTATGCTTCCTGCCCTGGTGTTCTACGGAGTAATGTGGTTTGGGATACTTATGAGCATGATTAGCCCTGTTTGCCTGGGAATCGTAGTGGTGGCACTACTCCTCTACATCCTGGCAATGCTCCTGATAGAAGCATTGGTATTGATTATACATGTAGGCTTCTATAGGGAATTGGTCACTGCACCTAAAAAGGCAGTTCAGGCAAAGGCTAAGGCTGGAAAAACAACAACTAAGAAAAAGAAGCCTGTGGCTAAAAAGAAGAAAGCCGCTTAATCCGCTCATCAATTGGAGGGTGTGTGGCAAACATCCCCATTACTTTTTTTCCTATTGGGTCAGCAAAATACATGGGTGCTGTGGTATCGGTTGCACGTTTAACCGGCTTGTGGTGCTTTTTGATTTTAATTAGTGCATTCTTTAGGCCATCCGGGTAACGGGTAAGCTTGACTGCTGTTGCATCTGCAAGGTATTCACGCTGGCGGGAAATTGCAAAGCGCACCATTATGGCGATGATAGGGGCAAGCACTGCAAGAATAACCCCCAATATCAGGATTATTGCTGAGCCGCCGCCCTTTCTGCCTCTTCCGCCCCAGATAAATGTGCGCAGGATGATTTCTGAGAGGAATCCCACAAGCCCTACCATCACAATTGTAAGCATCATAAAGCGTATATCGTAATTTCCAATGTGTGACATCTCATGGGCAACTACCCCTTCCAGTTCTGAACGGTTTAAGTTATTCAGGAGCCCACGGGTTACTACAATGGCTGAGTGCTCTGGGTCGCGGCCGGTTGCAAATGCATTTAGGGCAGAATCCTCAACCACATAAATTTTAGGGGCTGGAATCTGGGCAGCCAGAGCCAGGCCTTCAATTAGGTTAACAATGTAGGGGTGGTCTGTCTTTTTTAGGGGCTTGGCACCACTTAAGGCAAGCACCATCTGAGACCCATAATAATATGAGATTGCCGCATATGCAGTTCCAATTATTAGGCCTATAAAGAGCCCATAGAGGCCAATGCCCCACATATACCCCAAAACTATGCACATTATCAAAACCAAGGCGCACACTGCACCCATTAAGATGTAGGAATTTCGCTTGTTTGCCCCAATTGCATCAAAAATGTGCTCTTTGGGCTGCTGCACTGTATGAGATTTGGGTGCCCGTGCAGAAGGCGCATGTTTCTTGGGCATTGTCATTCACTTTCGAATTTTACTTTGGGCACTTTCTTTTCTGATTCTCCTACCTCAAAGTACTCTCTTTTCTTATGGCCCAGCAGTCCTGCAAGAATTACATATGGAAGCACTTCCTGCGTATTATTGTAAGAATACACCGAATCATTGTATGCAGTTCGTGTATACGCAATCTTGTTTTCTATTCCTGAGAGCTCTTCCTGCAGCATCATAAAGTTCTTGCTTGCTTTTAGGTCAGGGTAATTTTCAGAGACTGCAAATAGGGATTTGAGTGCACCTGTTAGCATATTGCTGGCTTTTGCCTTGCCTTCAACTGTCCCTGCAGCCATTATCGAAGTGCGGGCTTTGGTTACGTTTTGGAATACTGTTTTCTCGTGTTTTGCATAGCCTTTGACTGTTTCAATAAGGTTGGGAACAAGGTCATTTCTTTTCTTGAGTTGCACATCTATCTGTGCCCATGAATTATCTACTCGATTCTTCAGCGTTACCAGGCGATTGTATATGAAAAACAAAATGCCTGCGATTACAATTATTCCTCCAAAAACGATTACGCCCATGCAAAGGGCGCCGCCAGCTTCTAATGACATGGATTAAGAATATCCTTATGCGCTTTTAATCCTTATCTTTTTCCTGAAGTGCGCGCATTGTGCCGCTGGTCCTTTTTGCAATTATGCGCGCGGGCTTTTTGTTTAATTCATCTATTAGTGCCAGCATCCCCAACACTTCTTCAGTTGCGTCGCGGTTAACCAAAAGAATGCCAGTTTTTCCATCAAATTCTATTAACTTGATTGTTCTTTTTGAGAGACCATATTCCCCAAAAAAGTCCAGAGAATGTTTGTAGAGGGCCCTTGAGAGCTCTTCTTCGTTAAAATTCCCCCTAAAACTAAAGCTGATGTAGCGCTTTTTTAGCCTCTGGGTAGGTTTTAGCGACATAAAAGAATGATTGCAAAAAGGATTTAAAGAGGGGTCGTGTAACCATGGTTACAAAAGAGCAAAAACACTCTTTTAAGCTTATCTTGTGCTAAATGGCAATATGGCAGAAAAAATCCTGATTATTTCCGGAAGCAAGAGTGACGAAACAATCGTAAAAACGATTACGGCTGTACTTGATGAATTTGGAGTGGAATACAAATATGAGGTTGCTTCGGCACATCGCAATCCCGCGAAGGTGGAAAAAATTGTAAAAAGCACTTTTGCAGACGCAATTATTGCAGTGGCAGGGCTTTCTGCTGCACTTCCAGGCGTTGTTGCTGCCCACACGCTAACCCCCGTAATTGGGGTGCCTGTTTCGGCTAAGCTAGATGGGATGGATGCGCTTCTAAGCATTGTGCAGATGCCTCCTGGAATCCCGGTTGCTGCAGTAGGAATAGATAATGGAAAGAATGCTGCACTGCTCTCACTCCAGATTCTTGCGCTCCAGGATAAAGAACTTGAGAAAAAGCTTGTTGAATACAGAGAAAAACTAAAAGGCTGATTTTTAAAGAATAAAAAAAGAAAAGAACAAAATGAAAATTTTGTCCGCTTTAGGAATTTTTTTAGAAATTCCTAATCAATGAAAAAAGAGGATTAGTCCTCTTCAACTACCGGAGTAAGCCTGAATCCATCTATTTCCTGGCCCGTGGTCGTGTAAACATCCACATCGTAGGTTTCTCCGTTTACCAATACCCGATTCCCCTGCCTTAGAGTCTGTATATCTGAAAGCAGTGTAATCGAAAGATCATTGTCCCCAAACAGATCTAAAGTGCTAAATCGCAGGTTGAATTTCAATACATCGCTTCCAACCCACACACGTACGATCTTCTCATTTGCAGAAACATCCTCTTCGGAGATGTATGTTGCTCCAGGGTAATCATATGAAAATAGCGGTTCTCCTCCTGCGCCTCCACCTGTCCATGTAACTTCGAGATTATCCACTTCGATTGTTTGGAAGAATGCAGTAAGAGTATCGCTCTCTTGGTTCCCTGCAACTTTCATGTACACGCTATTGGTAACTGAGTCCACGCCAGTTTCGCAGAAATGGAATGCGGTGCCCCTCATCATGACCATGTTGCTAAAGCTCAATCCTGGACCGGGAACAAGCCCCACCTCGATAGGTTCAGAGTCCCCCTCAACATAACTGGACTCTTCATATACAAAATCCTGCACAGCGCCTGGGCACTCCTGGTCTTCTCCTGTTTCAAGGTCAGGGATGAAACCATGGCTGTGAGTCATTACATCTACGGATTGAGTCGTTACGGCATTGAATGCGTATTCTCCTGCGTCTGCAAGACCGCCTGAATCCACATAAGCACAATGCATAAACCCATCTTCATTATCGGTAATGAAGTGTGCTATCAGTGTCCCGTCCTCAAGCTCATATACTCCACAGAGGGTAATTGTCTGCTCGATTCCACCCATATCCACAGTTAGGGTTGATTTGTCTTCAAGATCAAAAACATAGTAGGATGTGAGGTCGCCATCTTCAACTATCTCTCCAGAGAAGTTAACATTCTCTTCTCCTTCATTCATAAACATTACTTCGGCAACCTGCTCATTGAAACTAAGGTTTACAACTTCCATCCAATGCCCAACAGGCCCAAGAAGCTCTCTTTCATCTTTTGCAAGCACAGTTTCATGGTCTGCTCCCCCATAAATGCCACACTCTGGCCCCAATGGCTCAGTATCTGTTTCTGTATCGGTCTCGCTATCTGTATCNGTATCAATATCTGCTGCATCTNGNCCAGCATCAACATGCGGGCTATTCTGTGANCATGCAACAAGAAGAGAACCTACTCCACATGCAAAAATAACAACTGCAGCACCCTTTCCAATCGCTCTGAGAATTGCCTTCCCTTTTGGTTCTGGGTCCATCCTCTCTTCTTCAGTAATATCAGCCGTGATTCCCCTTCCATGCCTTCGGTTGGAAGCCTTCTCAACTGCCCTTCCAAGCGGACGGAGCCTCCCTGCATCTAATTCCCTATTAACAACATTTTTTATTCCAGACATATTTTCACCATAATTAGTAATATTTTATAGAGAGTAAAGTTTATAAACGCTGTTATTTTTACAGGAATAATGTGGTTTATGCCGAATAGGTGTGCTAAGGCTCTTCCAAACCATATTAATGCTTGCTGCCCAAGAGTAAATCCATGGTACGAAAGAAACGCTCTGGGCCAGAAATAAGATTCCCTCCACTCTTCTCTAATATGAAGCGGGGACCCGCAGTAATAATTCCAAAAGACATTGGAATGGTCATTTCATATACCGGGATAGGGAAAACGAGCAAAATCGTTGAAGCGGGAGCAGGTTCGGGCTTTGCTACAATAGCCCTGGGAAATATCGCTAAAAGTGTTGTTTCATATGAGCGCAAAAAAGAATTTGCCGAGTTAGTCAAAAATAATGTAAAAAAGGCCAAACTCAAGAACGTAAAAGTAAAAACCGCGGATGTTCTTGAAGGAATTAAAGAAAAAGGAGTAGACCTGGTCTTGCTTGATATGCCCCAGGCGCAGAATGCAATAAAACATGCATACAAAGCCCTGGCAAAAGGAGGGCACCTGGTAGGCTTCCTCCCAAATATGGAGCAGGCCAAAGAGTTCTACCTGGCAGCCGAAGAAGCCAGATTCAAAGAAGTATTTATGCTGGAGAGTATTGTTAGGGAATACGACGTGCGCATTTATGGGGTGCGCCCAAAGCACGTTGGGCTTACCCATACTGCTTACTTGGTATTTGCGCAAAAATGAAGGGCGTTAACTATATAAACATACTCATACACAAATAATCACTATGACTTCAGATTCAGATGTTAGTAAAGGTAACTTAATCCGATTGCCGCTTACTCCTTCAATACGCAAAACATTCCAAAAAAAAAGTGAACTTATCCCCCCAACAAAAGGAAGGTTCCCATTTGCGCCATATCACAGCCGAAAGCCAAAAGGGGAGAGCAAGTCCTCAATTGATTTGATGAATTGGAAACAGTATGCGGAAGAATATCGTGGCCTTGGCATAGAAATTAGCACGCTTGCTTACAAAATTTTGGAAGAAGGCGATGGAAGCGTTACTGGAGAGGAAGGTGCTCCCAAAAAAGGACTTGGTGTAGTGGAAGCCCACAGTATAGATAAGATGGCAATTACCAGGTTACTTGAATGGGTAAAGGAGAGAAGTTGCAGTAAATCTGAGGAACGTGAGCTGGAAACACTGGTCCAAGATGTGAATCAATATTGCCCGAGTGTTCCAACAGAAGGGAAAACCAGGCTAGCTGAATTTAAGGTTGCAATCTCTATCCTAAGGGAGGTTAAAACCTTCCTCACAGGATTAGAGGTAAAGGAGGGCGAATACGCCCAGGTACATGAAGCCGCCGAACTCTATCCTGAATTGCTAGCTGATCTACTGGAGGTAAACGAGGCACTTGCTGAGTTAGAGGAAATGACCGGAAAGGATGCACCCATTCAGATTAAAGGCAGGAATAAACCTACTACCCGAAAGGGGATAACCCGTTTGCTGCGTTTTGAAATGCCCCAGGTTTACAAGGAAGCTATGCGGAAATTTGAAATGGGTGGGCAACTGGAAATCCCAGAGATTAATGCAGACCAGGTCTTTGAGAGCAAAGAAGCAGCAGTAAAGGCAATTCAAAAAATTAAGGCAACCTACCTCAAGCTATTCGGGACGACAGAAGAGATGCTAATAGATGCAGGGCTCCGCTCCCAGATAAGCAAAAACATGCCCGAAGAAACAGACTGAATAGTCCACCGCTTTTAAGGACTTTTCGCCTCATTATTCTCAAACTTCAAAAGGAATTATTTTGAAGTGCAACATGTCCGGGCTTATAGCTCAGTAGTAGAGCGCTCGCCTTGCAACAGGTATACGTCTTTCAGTATTCGCTTCCCGCGCACCCCCCCGTGCGCACCCTCCAAGCGATGCTGGATAAAGAATGCCTGCAAGAACGCGAGAGGCCGGGGGTGCGAATCCCCCTAAGTCCATTCAACTTTTATAACCGGAGTACTCCATGCACAAAATTTGACAAAAACACCATCTTACACTAGTCTCTGTGTTTTATTCCTGTTTCTTAGCCCCATGTTCTGCATCAATGAAAACCTCATATTGTCGGCTTTCATCTTCTACTACCAAACAATACTTGTCCAAAAGAAAGAATAGGAAATTCGGTTAACTAAAAATAAAACGCATCACTGAGGTATATTTATAAATACAAATGAACGTTAACAATACCAACTCCTTAAACATATTAACAGCGGGATAGGGGAGTCTGGAGTTCCCGCCGGGCTCATAACCCGGAGGTCGATGGTTCAAATCCATCTCCCGCTAAACTTTTTTTCTGTTATTTGAGGCTAGCCCTTTTGTTTTACTTTGGACATTATTTGGAACTGTATTTGATTAATGTGTGCTCATCCACACGCCCAGCCGAGTCTCCTTTATTGTTAAAGGCAAAAACAGAAACATGGCATTTATAGAGATGGGAGCGCACATTGTGGGCGGCATAGATTTTGACTGCTTTGGAGCATGTGCTTCTTCCTTCGCAGATTCCCACACGGAACCTCCCTGCGCTCACGCTCCCGTGCTCTTTCAGGGTCAATCCCTCTTCCAGTGTGATTTGCGCTTCCATCCAGGCCGGGTTTTCTCTGGAAGATTCAACTTCAATAATTAACTCGATTGATTTGCCGGGATATGCCTCTACTGACTCAGGATAAGTGCTTAAGTTAACTTTCATTTCTCCACCCAAAGGATATGGGTCAACTAAGGAATTTAATTGTTGCGCTTGAAAGAGGTCTCAATGATTCCAGAAGCAGAATTAATCAAACGCGAGATTGTAGTGCGCAATATGGCACTTACTGATGAAGTGCGCCTTACCCGCAAATCCCTGGTTCGCTGGACTGCACTCTCCCTTGGGCTTATTTCGCCAAAAGAAACGCGCACAATCGCAATTGATGTTCTGGATGTACTCCTCAAAGAATTTGCACATGGAAAAAAGCCTACTACAAAAGAGATTTATGATAAAGTGCAAAAAAAGCGCAAAGAACCGGTTTCTGAAAAAACAGTATATTACCATCTTCAGCGCCTTGCAAAAATGGGTCTAATCCAGCGTGAGAAGGGGCAATATTTTATCTCCAAGGATAAAGAACGCCTAAGAGAGGCTATAAAGAAGGTATACCTAAAAGAATTTGAAGAAGCCTTTGGAAATATAGAAAAGGCCCTGGATTCACTTGAAAAATGAACCTACTTCCTTGCTGAGGCAAAGATTGCAAATGCAAGGGTTCCAAGTATGAATATCCCAACTGCACAGGGATTAGATCGCGCATCGCAGGCATTGACCGATTGCCCAATGCATTTATCAGCTTCCTCGAAGCATTGCCGCACTGCTGATGAATCGCAGTCTCCTTCATCAGTTCCTGTGCCCGCCATCTCCTTGCAGACGCTAAACTTCATCTGGCAACTTCCCAATTCAGGGCAGCTATTTGGGTTTGCATACATAAATGTGATAGCAGGATAGGTAGTTATCAGGCAATTTCTTCCGTTGTCCTCAAATTGCTTCCTGCAGGACTCTTCCATCTTTCCATAGTCATCAAAAGTGCACTCAGCACACGAATTGAGATAAGATTCTTCAGTGCACCCTGTTGCAAAAACTAATCCCGGAAGAACCAAAAGTCCAAATAAAACCAAAATAACTCCTAGAAATTTCATAATATTCTTATGTGGTTAATATAATAAAGGTTTTCGGGCAAAATGGTGCATATGAACTCATTCTCAGGGTTTTACAAAAAGACAATCCCAGAGCGTCTAGAGATACTCAAAGCCGAGCGTGGCCTCACAGAAGAAGAAGCAAAGGTTCTTCTAGATTCGGGAGCTTTGGACTTAGAGACAGCCGACCATATGGTGGAGAACGTTATTGGAGTAGAACATCTGCCTCTGGGTGTTGCCCCGGGGTTCCTAATTAACGGGAAAGAGTATATTGTTCCAATGTGCATTGAAGAGCCTTCAGTAATTGCAGCAGCTGCCAAGGGTGCAAAGCTTGCTGCAAAAAGTGGGGGGTTTACTGCTGAAGCGGATGAGCCAATTATGACTGGCCAGGTTCAAATTATGGGGGTAGAGCTTAATGCGCTAGACAAATTTAATGCAAATAAAGAGGAAATTGCTGCTGCAGCCAAAGAGCTTTGCTCTGGAATGGAGCAATACGGGGGAGGCTTCAGGAGTTGCGAAGCGCATACTCTGGATACCAAAAGAGGAAAAATGCTGATTGCAATATTCTATGTAGATGTAAGGGATGCGATGGGCGCAAATACCCTCAATACCCTCCTGGAAAAAATTGCCCCGCTCCTAGAAGAAAAAATCGGGGGGAAAGCCCGGCTGAGAATTCTCAGCAACCTTGCAATGAGGAGGAAGGCCAGGGCAAAATGCACCTGGAAAAAGGAGATAATCGGAGAAGATGCAATAGAAGCAATTCTGGATGCATATGAACTTGCTGCTAATGATATTTATCGCTGCTGCACCCACAATAAAGGAATAATGAATGGAGTGGATGCGGTGGCACTTGCAACCGGGAATGATTGGAGGGCGGTAGAAGCAAGCGCTCACGCATTTGCTGCAATGGATGGATATAAACCCCTCAATAGATTCTACAAAGATGGCAACGGCGATTTGGTGGGAGAAATAGAACTTCCCCTAACTGTCGGAACAGTAGGTGGGGCAATTAACACTAACCCAATTGCAAAAATATCGCTTAAAATGCTGGGGATAAAAAGCGCTCAGGAACTTTCCATGGTTATGGCAGCGGTAGGGCTTGCGCAAAACTTTGCAGCCCTCAGAGCCCTTGGAACAGAGGGAATCCAAAGGGGGCACATGAAGCTGCATGCAGCGAACTTGGCAGTAACTGCGGGAGCTAGGGGGGAAGAAATTGAAATGGTCTCCAAGAAGCTCTCTGAAGAAGGAAAATATTCTGTAGATGCAGCAACGGAGATACTCCAGAAAATAAGGGGTGGCTAGGATAGTATTTGTAGAAAATCCTGTTTTTGCCTACCTGGGAATATTCCTGGTCTCAATCATAGCCTCATATGGGTCCTCTCTGCTTCTTGTTCCAAGACTGAGAAGATTTGGGTTTGTAGGGCGCGACATGCACAAAGAGGATAAACCTGAAGTAGCTGAGATGGGGGGACTCTCGATAGTAATCGGGTTTTCGGCAGGAATCCTCTTAGCAATTGTGCTGAGCACCTTTTGGGGGCTTGAATTCAACATCGTATTCATCCTGGCGGGGTTAATGACCATACATACTCTTGCATTTATTGGAATTTTAGATGATATTCTTGATATCCCCCAATGGGTTAAAGCATTTATCCCACTGGTTTCTGCAATTCCCCTAATGGCAGTAATGGCGGCAGGAAGCACCGAGATAATGATTCCCTTTTTTGGAGTTGTTGATTTTGGAATAATCTACATATTGGTTCTGCTTCCAGTGGGTGTGGCCGTTGCATCCAACCTCACAAATATGCTTGCTGGGTTCAATGGAATGGAAGCGGGGATGGGCGCAGCAATATTTGCGGCCATGATAATAATCGCATTTGTGCATGCACAGCCTGAAATGCTCATATTGTTTATCCCAATGTTGGGTGCCCTCTTGGGGTTCCTTCCCAAAAACTGGTTCCCTGCAAAAGTATTCCCTGGAGATGTAGGAACCCTCACTATCGGGGCAGTTCTTGCAACCGGAGTGATAATTGGGAATTTAGAGAGTGCAGGTGCCCTCATCCTCGCACTTTACATCCTCGATTTCCTGATTAAGCTTCCTAGGAAGTTCCCAAAAACTTTTGTAGATGTGCAGGATGGAAAGCTCTACTCACCAAAAAAAGTGCGCGGGCTAATTGACCTGGTACTAAAACTATTCCACGGAATGACTGAACAAAGGCTGGTGCTGGCAATGATTGGGGCCCAGATAATAGTGGGAATAATCATAATCCTACTCTTCTTGAAGCTTTAAGGCAGAAGGCAATTCTGTTGCAAGGTCTACTACGCTAAAGAGTTCCCTCATGCGCTCATAGTCCTTTACTCGCCCAATGTCTATCCAATACTCCCTGCTAAACTTGTGCACAGCGAGTTTTTCTCCTGCTTCCAGCATCCTTGGAAATACGTTCTTTGCAAAATCTTCCTTTGGCTTAATATAATCAAAAACCTTAGGTTCAAGTACATACATCCCGGTATTTAGGAGATAATTGATAACTGGCTTCTCCTGGAAACTAGTAATGACCTTATCCTTATCCGCTTCTATAACCCCATATTCCAGTGAGGTCTTGTGCTTTTTTGCTGCAATTGTAGCAAGGGCACCGGTTTTCTCATGAGTCTTGAGGAATTTATCAATATTGATATTTGTTACGTGATCTCCCATAAATACCAAAAATCTTTCATTGAGTTTGTCTTTGTGCGGATATATCGCTCCTGCAGTAGATAATGGCTCGCTTTCGACAAAATATTCAATTTTTACACCAAACTCGCTTCCGTCTTTAAAGTGATCCATTATTTGCTCTTTCAGATATCCCACCGAAAGGACGATGTCCGTAATTCCGCTCTGCCTAAGATGCTCAACCAGATATTCCAATATGTGCCTCCCTCCAAGCCAAAGCATTGGCTTTGGAACAGTATAGGTGTATGGTCGAAGCCTGGTTCCTTCCCCACCACATAATATTACTGCTTTCATCATAATCTACCTTGTATCATCAATCCAATTGCTGCTCCAACTACGGAGCAGATTGTATTGGTAGTACCTTTAGTACCGAAACCTTTTTCTTCAAACACCCCAAAGAGGGTGTCCACTACTCCTCCTGCAAACCCTGCAAGTGCAACCAAAAGCGCAGTGGTCGGAGTAAGGCCAAAAAGAAACAGTGCTGAGATTCCAATTGCAGCAGAACCTGCTAGGGACATTATTGTTCCCGTGAGGCTTACTGCCCCGCTTGTTCCCGGTTTCACATGCTTGAATCCATCTAATGAAATTGGATCTCCGCCCAATACTCCCAATTCCGAAGCAAATTTATCTGCCATGATTGCGGCAATAGCACAAATGTAGGGGAGTGGGCCCCAGCCCAGAAAGAACCCCACAACCACAACAATTGTCGGAACCAATCCATTGGAAAGAACATTTTCCCAGCTCCGGTCATGTTCATAAATTCCCATGTCCTTTTTCTCATAATAACCATATTTTGTGGCAAGAATGGCGAGAAGCAAAAAGATGAAAATCAATACCAGGTAAGAGAAACCTCCAAGTAAAAAGATTGTTACGCCAAAGAGTATTGTGAGGGCAAGTCCCGGCTTATCCAACATTGCTACCATTAGTCCACCTTAATCATGCTCCCGTCAGCTGAAAAGTGCTTTCCGAGAAATTTCTCAATATTGTGCATATTGGTTTCGGTATGCTTTGAAACCCGAGATGTTTTAAAGCTTGTTTTTCCTGCAAGTGCCGCATAAATCAACAATTGGTCTGCCAAAAGATGGTCCACATCTACATCCCCTTCTTCCTCTAATGAGGCAATTGCCACTCTGGAGACTTCCTCGGCACGCAGGCCCTTTTTTCCAAGAACGGATGCGCCCACCAAACCCCTATAAAGCAGAAGGGAATTTCCCGGGTCCAATGCTTTGCGCTCGCGGATATAAACTTCTTCAATATTATTAGTGAGAAGGATTTTCTTCTCCCGCATTGCAATTCCAACTGGCAACCCCGTGAGGGCAATTACTGCACGTAGATGGGATTCGCGCGGCCAGTATGAAACCGGTTGTGCGGTTCCCGGGTTCACTTCCAGGGTTATTCTCCCCCCTCCTCTTGGAAAATAGCCTGCTTTATCCAGAGTGCATTTTAATTTGAGCCCAAAAAGCGAAAGTGCAGGAACAAAAACCCGCTCAAAATAATCATATGTTGGGGCTTTTGGAACATCAGTCCCCCCAAGGATTTCTATTTTGCTTGGTTTAGACGCAGAAAAGAGAATGGGGAGGATAGTCTGAGCCAGAAGAATTACCGAACCAGCCGTGCCGATATTAAATTCATATTTTCCCCCATAGATTTTTCCAGGAGTATATCCTAAGGTTGTGCTTCCCACTTCAGCGCCTTCCAAGGTGCCCCTACAGATTGAGCGTACTGCTTTTGCTGCTGTTGTATGCTGCGGCTTAAGCCCAGGGGGATTCCGCCCTGCCCGGATATTCCGAATAATAATAGGGGTGCCAGTAAGTGCAGAAAGAGTTAAGGAGGTACGGACAATCTGTCCGCCGCCTTCGCCAATGGAGCCGTCAATTTCAAGCATCTCCGTCATAAAACATCACCTAAAATAAACGGGAAAAAGAATTAGGCCAGCGCAGCGAACTGCGCTGGCTGGCAAGGCGACCAGTTCCTCCCCAAAATACGCAACTTTCTATTGAACTGTAACACCTATTTAAATGTTTCTACTATAGAGTGCGGTTATGTACGGTTGTGGTTTTTACTTCTGAAGTTGCAGAAAGCATTTTAAAGAGAACCTGATACTTTTACTTCGTGATAAAATGGGCCTATTCGATTGGTTAACCGGCGGAAAGCGAAGTGATGAAGAGGTGCCTCCGGCACCTAGGGGCAGAGCACCATTTAAGATTGCATACAAATTCAGCCCGCTTAGGCTTAAAGCGCACAAAGATTCCAAAGTCAACATAGTCGTAACTGTAACAAATACTTCCGGAGCCAAGCATCTGGCTTCAGTAGATTTGGAACTGCCAAAAGGGCAGCAAACGGGCCTAGATGTTGGTTCATCCCAAAAGCACCATGAAGCAAGGCTGGGCGAAGTGGAGGCCGGAGAAAGCAAAAGTTTCTCACTGAGCATCCATGGAAGCCCGATGACAAAAAAGGGGGAAATTCCCATAAAGATTACGGCTTACGCCCATTACCTAAACTACAAAAAAGTGCTTGAGCAAACAAGCAAAACTGCAAAACTCCGGGTTATATGAATTCCCCCAGCACGGGAATAATGCTTTGGATGTATCCCTTTGCGGGAAAGGGGTTTCCATGCCCCGGGCATATTTCTTTTATATCATAGCTAGAGAGCTTTTCATAAGATTCCAACAGTTTTTGGGGATTACTGGTAGGCAAACTGATTGAAGGAAGGGAGCCTGCCCCAAAAACAGTATCCCCGCTAAATAGCGCTTTTTCTTCTGGAACATAAAAACAAAGTGACCCTTCGCAGTGCCCGGGAGTTGCGATTACTTCTATCGAGAACTCTCCTCCGGAAAGAACCTGCCCATCCTTGAGAATTTCTGCCGGGGGCCTCCTTGGATTGGGAAATCCAAGGTGCGTGCATAAAGTGACCTGTTCCATCGGCTTGGTTATGGCTTCTGCAGTGAACTCGGAGCAGGCATAGGGAAGATTATGGTTGTTGAGGCCACAGATATGGTCACAATGCGCATGTGTGAGAAGGACTAAAGGTGAGCCCGGATAGGCTACCCCCTCGGGAGCATCAATTGCAAAATTCCCAATTGTGTATCCTGTAGCTACAGTCCCACTATCTTTGCGCACTGGGTGTTTGGAAATTCCCTTAAATACTTCTATCATTCACTTCTCCTCTTAACTTCTTCAATAGATGCTGCTAAAATCCGGCCTTTTTCTGTGAGCCGGACCATTCTCTTTTTCCCTTCAGTAGTTATAGAAACCAGCTGCTTTTTTTCCAAAAGAGAGATTAAATGAGTAATATACACATATGTAGTTCCAGTTTCTTTTGCTATCTCCGAGAGATAAGCAGACTCCTGGGATTTAAGAAAAAGGAATACGCTTGCAGGCTTGGGTTTGAGAATAATCTCCATTCTATCCCTCTACAACCTTAAGATTTATTTTTTGTTCGGATTTTTTTGCCAATTCCATTATTCCAGGCACATGCGCTGCCCCTACCACTACTACCGCACTCTCAGGCTTGTGGGCGAGCAGCTTCCTCAACATATACCTATTCCTAGAATCCACAAACACTTTGTAGGAAACGGGAAAATCTTTTTTCATTTTAGCGAGCAGAAGGTTTAGCACCTCCGGCTTCATTAGGTCGCTTAATGTAGCTTTTTTGGGAAGCGGGCTGATGCCTCCGGAGAAAATAAGCCCTATCTTTTCCCTGAGGGGAATCTTCTCGATATCTTTTGCAATAAGCCTTATGGGCTTATCCAAAAGTGCAACCGGAGTTGCAGTATCCCCGGCAGCCCGCAGAGCAGCCATCATTTCCCCCCCGGGCTTAATGTTCCACCATTTCCCCAAAAGCTGCTGGGCCACAAACAAAATTCCTGAGGTTGGATGAGTAAACATCATTCCCAGGTCCATGTGGCGGTCCTGATTCTTAATTAAGCCCTCCAGCCTTTCGCGGCAGAGCTCTAAGCCCACAAGCTTAGGCTTTTCAAGCTCAATTGTTTCTCGCACTAAGCGTGCGCTTTTCTTGGAAATGTGCGCAACCGGAACAAGAGTTATATTAATCGGTTTGGTTTCTTCTGTTTGCTCTCCCACCATTGGTGAGATATATGGATAATTTAATTTAAAAAAGAAAGCGAACTGAGGCAAAACTCAGAACTGGAAACTCCAAACACTGGACCTGTGGAAAAAACGGGCCTGAGGGGATTCGAACCCCCGACACCCGGATTAAGAGTCCGGTGCTCTAACCAAGCTGAGCTACAGGCCCAAGTTACAGCGTAACTTGAGTAAATTTGTGAGAATTAAAATGAAGAAAAAGAAATAAAAAGGGTAAGGGGATCCCTATTGAGTAATTGGAGTTCCATTCTCAACTTTTACCATCCTAAAGGAAGCAATCCTGTCTCCATTCTCAAAACTCAGTGTTGCACCCATTCCCGCCCAGCTCTCCAGATTCTGCCAATATGCCTGGATGTCAGCAGCACTCGCTTTATGGTAATAAAATTGCTCAGCCTGGTCCAGCAGGTAAAGTGCATTCCGGGCATCTGCCACTATAACCTCATTAGAGGGGGAGCCGTATTTTGAGAGGTAGCTGTTCATGAAATATGATGCTGCAGGGTCGGTAGAATCATATTCAGGAAGAATAGCATGAGTTCCTTCAGAATTTTCTCCCATTGCAGAAATTGCAGTGGAAGAAACCAGGTTCTCATCCCCGATTACCTGGGCAGTTATCCCACCGGCACGAAGCTCGTTAACTATGCTTGCTCCTGTTGCCCCATCTGAAGTAAATACCAATACCACTTCAGGCTGGTACCCTTTAATTACCGAAACCGTAGAAGCAAAGTTATCAGTATATGCCTGAGCCGGCTGTGCAGAGAGCCCCATGTTCTTTGCAGCTGCATCAAAGAGGTCTTTTTTCTCAAGGGCAGACTCGGTTCCATCGGTAATTGTTATTGTCCTGAGCCATCCATTGTCCTCACAGTACTGGGCAAGTTCTGCTCCAATTGATTCTGGAGAGCCTGCAAAGTTCATTGAATATAGGGTATCTGCATTTCCAGTTGCAAGAGAGATTAAGACTACGCCTCTCTCTTCTAGAAGGGGGGCCATTCCATCTACTTCTGCTGGGCAGACTCCCCCAATTACAACTGTTATTTCTTTTAATTCAATTAGAGATGTGAGTGCGGCGGCTGCACCAGCTTCGGTGCATAAACCGTCCTGCTCTGCAATCTCATAAATATACTCATCGGTGGAAAGCTCGGTCGCAGCCAGCTTGAGCGCATTAAGAGCCTCATTTCCTTCAGCCGCATGCTCTCCTGAAAGAGGGCCAATGTACCCAACCGTAATCACTTCTGGTTCGGGTTTTGCCGTAACTGGAGCCGGGGCAGGTTCGGGCTCCAATTCAGGCGCCGGTTCGACAGGAACCACTTCCTCTTGCGGGCAACCCGCAACAAGGAGCAATCCAGCAAAAATCACCACAAACATCCATTTCATATTTAGCACCTCATTTTAATTTCCATTTAGGGCCTTCATCAGTGTCCTCAAGCACTACTCCCATCTTCAAGAGCTTATCCCTAATCTCGTCTGCAAGCTTGAAATTCTTTTCCCCCCTGGCTTTTTCCCTTGCTTCTACAAGAGAATCGATTTCCTTTCCTTGAATATCTGTTGCTTCTTTTTCTTCTTTTTCCAAGCCAAGAATCCACATCATCTTCTTAAAGTCCTCTTTGGCCCCAAAAATAGCCGAATAATCCGGTTCTGCCTTCCGCATTTCAGAAAAGCACTCAGTCATTATCCCAAACATGTGTGCAAGGGCTGATGGAGTATCAAAATCGTTATCCATGGCTGCATAAAACCCATCTGTTTCTTCCTGCAGCTTTTTTCTCAATTCTGCATTTTCACTTCCTCCAGACTCGGGCAGTTCATCTGCTTTTCCCAGAAAATTGAACATTCGCTCCGCAGTGGTTTGTGCAGCAGAAATGCTCTCTTCATTATAGTTCACCGGGCTTCTGTAATGGCTGTGTAAAAAGAAAAGGCGCAGGGCATATGGCGGATATTTTCCAAGAAGATTTTTTATGACAATAAAGTTGCCAAGGGATTTGCTCATTTTTTCTCCATCCACCGTAAGAAAACCCGTGTGCATCCAATATTTGCAAAATGGGGTTTTGTACGCAGCTTCTGCCTGGGCAACTTCGTTCTCATGGTGCGGAAAGATAAGGTCTCTCCCTCCCCCATGAATATCCAAAGTCCTTCCATCAGTATATTTCATGCTCATTGCAGAGCATTCAATGTGCCAGCCGGGCCTTCCGCGCCCCCAGGGGCTTTCAAAAGTAAGTACATCCTCCCCCTTTTTCCATAGGGCAAAATCTGCGGGGTCTTGTTTGGTCTCATCGACTCCCACCCGGCAGCCGTGCTCAATTCCTTCCAGCTTTTGCCCGGAAAGTTTTCCATATCCTGGAAAAGAGGATACCGAAAAGTACACTCCTGTATCCGTCTCATAGGCATGCCCATTCTCAATTATCTTCTCAATCATCCGGATGATTTCAGGGATGTGTTCACTTACTTTAGGGTATTCATCTGCACGCAGAATCTTGAGCCTGTCAAATTCTTCCAGTGCTTCCCCCTGGAATTTCTCTGAGAGCACAAGCGGAGAAATCCCGGTTTCTTTCGACCGGTTGAAAATCTTGTCCTCAATATCAGTAATATTCTGGATATGGTGAACCTTGTAACCTTTGTGCATAAGGTAACGCTTGATCATGTCCATAGAAATGTATGTTCTGGCATGCCCCAGGTGAGCATGGTCATAGGGAGTCAAGCCACAAACATATAGGCCTACTTCCCCTTTTTTCACCGGATCGAACTCTTCTGTTCTTCTGGAAAGCGAATTATAAACTCTCACAGAGCTATGATTGGAAAAAGGCTATAAAAAAGGTGGGGTCATGTGGCTTAGAAAAGCTTTTAAAATATCTTGGGGCATGTAACGTTAACTAATGGTGAATTTATGGCAGAAAAAAAAGCAAAGCCAGCAACTATTGTAGAAGAAGAAACAGTAGAAGAAGTAGTTGTTGCTAAAAAACCTGAAGCTAAGAAAAAACCTATTGCAGAAAAAAAATCTGTTTCGGGAAAAACGAATGAGGGCCACCTTCTGGCTGCCATTGGATACGTTATTGGAATATTCGCAATTATCTTGTATCTTCTTAAGCCAGATGACAAGTATGTCCGATTTCACGCTCTGCAATCGGTACTGTTGTGGGTAGGCGTAATTGTAGTGATGGTCATCTTTGGATTTATTACCATGATTCTCGGATTCATCCCAGTAATTAATGTACTGGCCTGCGTAACTGGAATAGTTGCAGCCTTCTTCTGGATCTTTGGGCTTATTGCCGCATTATACTGTGCATGGAAGTCCTATAATGGAGAGGAATATGAACTTCCATATATCGGTGAAATAGCCAAAAAGCACGCATAAATGTGCTAATTTTTTTCTTTTTTTGTTTCTCTTTTTTCCGTTTTCCCATAAACAAGATTACATAAAATCAGATAAGCCAGTCTGCTTAATCTTTTCATCTTCGAAAATGCTTCCGATTTCATTTTCCAGTAATTCCAGCCTCTGGCCCAGGTAAGTTGGGAGGGAGTATTCCTCCACCATGCGCTTGGAAATATCCAGATATTTTAGTATTCCTCCCTTATGGATTGTAAGGATGAGTTTTCCTCCACATTTGGTACATTTTCCCGCCAAAGGAGTCCTGCGGTAAATTGTGTTGCAGTCTACACACCTAAAATTCTGCCTCGAGTACGAACGAAGGTTCCCATACAAGTCCGGGATAAAATGGCTCAGGATTAAGCGCTCAGCCACATCCTGCACATTTACAGGCTTTAGTTTTTGGTGCAGGCTAAATTCCGCCTCAATCTTCTCTGGAATAGAACCCAGCATCACATAGCTGGTGCGCATCGGTCCATCATTTATGCTAGTAGTGTCATGAGTAAATTTCATGTCTCCATACTGCGCATCTTTTCCCAAAAGGTCCTGCACGGTACTGAGCTTAATTGTCCCAGGGAAAACATTGCGCTCGCATGCCCGGTAAAATTCCAGGGGGTATTTATCCACAACTTCCATGCAGTGCACCTCATCATCCACTTCACTGGGGTTAAGTTGAGGGGTAAGTGTAAGGGGGGCATCCATTGTCCCGCCTCTCCGGTCAGAAAGATAAGAGCGGGAGAAATTAATCAGGCAGTCGGTAAGCAGGATTAGGGAGTCCTCATCCCCATCGCACTGGAAAGAAACTAAACCTGAGGAGACAACAGTATGGTATGGGGAAACAGTGAGAGAATATGTATAGTCCTCATCTGATGTAATTGTCTTCTTTCTTGTTATTTTATCCACAAAGACTTCCCCTTCGATTTTTCTTCTTGGAGTTCTTGCTTTTAATTTCCATTTCTTTAGCTCTGTTTCGGCTTTCTTTCCTTTCTTAGAAACAAATCCTATGTTTTGTATAAATTCTGCCGCAGCGTCTCCATAACTTCTTAATTTAAATGAGTGTAGCGGAATTGGGTGAGCATAGAAATCAACCACTATACCACTTTTGATCTCCCTGTAAGACTCGCTCCATGAATGGATTATCCCTAAACGGTTAAACAAGAAAGAGATCCCGGAAAGCAGTTCCTTGCTTACAGATGTGCAATTAACTTCAAGAGTGGATCCAAGGGAAGATGATCCATCGCCCATGAAATATCCTTGTAAAAAGGGTTTAAGCTTCCGTTTTGGAAGAGAGAGAATGAAGGGCGGAACGCGCTTGTCATAAGCTCCTTTTCCAAGAGCCAGCTTCTCGAAAAATGAATGGACCAACCTGGAGCAGATATTAATAGAGTTTGGAGATTCATTGGGCTTTATCCCAAACACGTGCATTATTTTTGCAGTGACTTCTCTACGTAAATCTGGGTCTTCTACTGCAAAAGAAACTTGGTAATGGGAACCTTTCTTCTTTCTGGTGTGACCTTCGGCAAGATATAAACCCAAGAGAAAAAGGAGCTCCGCATCCACTCTTACAATCCGGTTTATTGATACAGAATCCCTCTTTGCAGATATCTTCCAGGAGGAGTTGTCCTTCCCAAGCAGCTTTAGGGCAAAAAGGGGATATGAATTACGATATTTATAGTTTGTAAATGTTTTGTAATCAATGCCACATTTCTTGGATGCTTCTTTGAGCGAAATTCCTTGGAGCAGGCTTTTGTCCGGTTTGACAAAAACATCTTTGCTAAAATCTGCAAGGTCAAATGATTTAATATCTTTTTCCGGGATTGAAAATCTTGCAGGAACATAAAGGTTCTCAATATCCATGGCCATTTTTTTCTTCCCGCAATCTGGGAATGGATGGTCCTTAGTTACGCATATCTTCCTTCCGCTCGTGGTTTCCAGCTCTAACATGTGATCCTGCGCAATATGCTTGGAGACATGGGTGACCTCAGCAACCTCAAACTTCTTTGAGGATGGGTTAAATGCCAGCGTCTTAAGATCAGAAACAGGGGAATATTTTGTGCCAAATGAATCCTTTTTCGGTAGTTTTCCAAGATTGCCTTCAACAAATTCCTTCAGAGTTAGTATCCTCCACTGGCCATTTTCAAATATTGGGATTGTGGTTTCCCCAGAAAAGCAGTTCCGGCGTTTAGCAGTGTGGAAATAAGGATGCGCATAACCCACATATGCATCAGTATACCCAATTATCCTCCCCAGCACCCCCCCAGAAGTATGTGGAGAAAGGCCAACAACCAGGTGCCCAAACAAGTCTTCTCTGGATTTTAATTGGTAAAATGGAGGCATCCCATAAACATTAACCAAGAGGTCATCTACAAAATCAGCCACGCGGCTTATGTAATCCATTCCACTGGATGAGATTACAAGGTCCTGGCACTGCAACGCTATTACCTGGTCTGCATTTGTAATCGGCTTGCCTTGGTGGTCAACACCATATCCAAGCTTAATTATTCCTTCTGGAGTCTGGCCGATTTCTGAGATGCGGAAATGTGTAAGGGGAGCGTCGGTTGCATCAAAGCGGCAGGTTCCGTCCCTAAATACATAAACATCATGCTTGGCGCGGAAGAAGCCTTTTTCCAGGCGCTCAGGGATTTTCTTTACACTAATCATTCCCTTCACTCCCTTAATTTCAGGAGGAGCAAACCCAAGCTCCGCTTTCACTGAATCATAAATCTCCACAAGCGGGATTGGCCTGCGGTTGTAGAAAAGAGTGGGCATACCACAGTGCTCTTTTTCGGTTGTAACCTCATTGCATTTTTGGCATACTCTCTCCTCCTTGGCAGTTTCCCCACATGCATGGCAGGAGGCATAAATGGTGGATGCTCCACAGCTGGTACAGCGATATCTCGCAACTTCCGCATTAATCGAGCGTTCCTTCTCCCTGGCTTTCAGGCTTTTGTAGCGCTTAGTGATACTCCTGTCCCTTGGGCTTGCAGTGGGGAATAATACATGTGGTTTCCCCTCCATCATGCGTTCTTTGGCCTTTTCAGGGCGACCCATCCGGGCTCCAATATAAGTTGGGGTTTTACTGCGGATAGTAATTTCAGAAAGTTCGCAGACATTCTCCAAAGGAGAAAGTTCTTCCTTTAACTGGGGTGGAGCAGATATCTCTCTTCCCACCAGCATTCCAAAAGAAGATAGAAGAGCGTAGCCATCATCTCCTCCCAGCAGAATTTTTCCATCATCAACAGTATGCTCAACCAAAAGTGTTTCCAAAGCTTCTTTTGCATCCAAAGAAGGAAGTTCCAGCCCCATTAGCTCTCCGGCATCAAGCTTGAGGAGGGATTTGGAGAGGGACTCACTAAGGCTCTGGAGCTGGGCAAAACCAGCATCATTCCACACATATGTGTAATCGGGGTGGAGCGGAACTTTATGTTTCCTGGAGAATTCAAATGCTTCTTTTGCACTCATTTTTTGGGGAGGATTATCTGCTCCTGCTTCTTCTGCTTCAGCTACCCACCATTCACTGCAATATCCACCTGCCAGCATGGGGTGATTGGTTTTGAGGAAATCCCCATAGGTAATTAACATGTCCCCCAAAAAGAGAATTTGTTCTAACTCATCTAATATCTCTTCTGCCTGCTCAGTGCTGTGCACCTTGAGGACTGAGCCGTCCTTGAGCTTAACTACGGGAGGCTCTAGCGAATCGCAACCGGTTAGAATCGCCCCTTTCCCGGGCCGCTCAACTTTGAGGTGCGTTCCATTTGCAATAAATGATCCTGCAAGAACCATTGTGGCAGGATGCACGTTTCTTCCCATAATACCATTTGTACGGCTTCTTCCATACCTTAAGCGGAAACCTCCTTTGGCCATTGGATATGAAAAAACCGGCCTTCCAGCAACAAGCCCCTCCAGATAACTAAAATCAGGCTTGATTTCAACCTTATCTGCTTTCTTCCTTACCTTGATTATCTCTTGGAGCCATTCCCAGCCCAAGCCAAATTTCTTGGTGAATTTAAGTACTTTCGGAGCCTTTGCTGCAATGCCCTCACACACTACAAGAGGGACACCTCCCCTTATCCTATTGCTCTTTATGCGTTCTATGTCCCTATGTACAGATACTTCCACCTCTTCAGTCGGATCCCCATCTATGCAAACCGGGCAGTTGCGGATTATGTGGGCTACATGCTCTTCCGGAGGCTTATACTGAAGGTGGACACACCTGTGCTCATAAACATTAACTTCTTCCACATAGCGGGCGATTTCGGTTTCTGTAGGCCTAAAATCCCCTATCCCCGCTTTTCGGCGTGCGTGGTCGGCCAGCACAACGCTCAGTGCCGCCACAGTTCCTCCCGCGCTTCGGATTGGCCCTGCAAAAAAGATAGACACATAATCTGTTCCATCTGGGTTCTCATTAATTTCCACATCCGCAATCCCTTCGGTTGGGGCAACAAGTACCCCCTCTGTGAGAATTCCAACACTTGTTCGGACTGCCTGCTCAATCAAGGTGCGCTTATCCCCCTGGATAATTTCTCCGGATGCAATTTTTTCTGCGATATTAAATGCGATTTCCGGTCTTGAGTTTCCCCCCTGCTCCAGTTCCCGGATAATTGAAGCAATCCCCCTGGGGCCAACAAGTCCCTCTACACGGGCGGCCACGTCTTTTGCAATGGGTATTTCTACTCTATCCTCTGGGTCCATGCCTTTTTTGCGTGCTTCCTGCGCAAGGGCATAAACCCGGTCTAAGTCTTTTTTGAGGGTTTCAAAATACTCCATTATTCTCACCTGGTAAAATCCAGCGTCCTGAGCTTATTGCTCTGAAATTCCAATATCGGAACTTTAGCAGGAGTTGGGATATGCCCCTGCTTTTGTTGGAACTCAGTAGTGTCCTGAAAGGTTCCTGAATTAATAATCAAGCTTCCGCGATGGTTGGCATAGCCGTTTTTGTGCACATGCCCAAAATGAACAACATCCGGAACCGTTTCTATCACCATATAATCTACTTTTTCCGGGACTATTGGATGGGCCCCAAAAATCGGGGAAAGATGCCTCCTCTTGAGGCATTCAATCATTACTCTTTCCGGGTGGTCATAGCTTAGGTGGGACAGGGTTGAAATCCATCCATCCGAAGAAGTCCCATGATAGATTAAATGCTCAAGGTTTTCCACACAGACAGTAGATGGGCTTCCCACACTGTGCACATCGCATCCTAGGAGTTCCCTAGATAGGGCAGGCATGGGTTCAGCCCTGCGCACAGCATCATGGTTACCAGGGCACACAATTACTTCCAGATAATCAGGGAGCTCTTCCACAAAATCAGTAAACATTTCATATTGCTTGAAGACATCCACTACATCCAGGTCTTTTTCCTGNTTTGGNTAAATTCCAATTCCATCTACTATGTCCCCTGCAACAAAAATATATTTTACCTTCCCTGCAAGTTCCAGGTTTTCCCCTCTTCCATTTATCCAATCCGTGAAGCGGTTGAAATATTGCCCGAGAAATTGCTTGCTTCCAAAATGCAAATCGGAAAGGTATACTCCTGCCAAATCCCTCTCAGGCTTTTTGCGTTCTCTTGCAACAGGGACATCCGGCCATTCAAACCCTTCTGCTATCAGAAAGGCAGGAAGGGCTTTTCCATAAATTAGTATAACATCATCCTTTACCAAATTTTTGGCTTTCTGGAAAATTTCCTCGTCACGTTGTGAGATTACAACTTTGAACTGCCCAGTCAGGTCTTCTATCTGGAGGAGAATATTTCCTTTTTTTGTTTCCCTGATGTCAGAAACCATCACTATTACGCGCACTTTTTGCCCTATAAGCTTAGGGATTCCTTGCAGGTCTGCTTCTGGATATTTGCCCCCATAAGAACGCAGCATTGCAGCAAGGTGCTCATACCTATTCCTAAAATAAGTTACAAAATCGTCTACTTTTCCTTCTGTTCGGGATTTCCCGGTTACATCAGAAGAATCCCTGATAGCCATTTCGGGGCTGTATTCTTTTGCTATGGGAGAAAAAGCGGAAGGGCGGGAAACCTCCACTGGAACGCGCTCGTTGCCTGAAGTAGCTTTTTCCTCAGTCCGCTTCGTTAGGATGCTTTCGATGTCTTCCTTTGAAATAAATGTTTTTTTAAGGGAAGCAACCTCATCATCACTAATCTTGTTGCTTGCTATGAACTCTTCTGCATCTAAGGCAATCCGCATTCCCTGTTTTTTTAGGTCCTCTATCCCCATGGTTACTCCTTAAGGGATTCCAATTCGCTCATAATGCTCCATATTTGCATACGGGCATGAGGGGGCATATTCACATCTTCTGCAACCGACTCCAGGGAATAGATTGCAGCACTCACATTCACAATCAATTCATCATCTGCTGAGAGCCGCGCCTTTGCATCGCCCACAGCCTTCCTGATATTTTTAGGAACAGAAGAATCCTCAATCACACAATCTAAAAGTTTTATTATCTCTTCAACCGATGCCATTTCCACACCTCCCATATATACTGGAATATAACGGGCCCGGTGGGAATTCCACATTCTTGGTTTTTCCAACATCTTAAGCTTGTCTCAAGAGAAGAAACCATGAGGTTTCTCGGATCTTGAGCTTGTCTCAAGAGATGCAACCAGAGTTGCAATAAAATGTTTTGAACCCACGACCTACTGCTTAGAAGGCAGCCGCGCTGTCCAGGCTGCGCTACGGGCCCGTGTCCATTAGTTACTTAATAGAGGCTTAAAAGCTTTATGCTAAAACACAAAAATAGAAAAAATAGGTAGGCGGATACTCCGCCGAATTTGTTTTGATGAAATCCACGGAGATTAGTTAGAAGGTTTCGTCTCCATCATCGGCATCTTCATCAAAATCTTCATCTTCCCAATCATCATCTTCGCCAAATTTCATGGCTATCGACCCAGACAAATATGGAAAGTGGGGAAATTAATAAAAAGTTATCTGCGCTTCGAGAGCGCAGGAGCTTGGTTCTGGGACGTTTTTGAAGAGAATGTAAACCTTATAAAGAATATATGAGTAGGGGAAATAGATGAACAATGAGAAGGCCAAAAAGGCAGAGCAGGAACTAGCCTGGCGGGATGCCCGGGGATTCGCACGTTCATTTGAAGATTGGGCAAATGGGGATGTGGAAGACATTTCCTACTCCGATGCGAGAAAAAAGGGTGGTTTTTTCTCTCTTCTCACCGAAAAGGAAAAAGAATGGCTCCTCAAAGCTTACGGAAAGGCCAAAAAGAAAGAAAACAGGATATTTTTCAAGACGCTGATTTACTTCATGTACCTTTTGGGAACAAAAAAAATTGGGTGTGATAACCTTGCCAAATTATTGAGGAAAATGGCTCGGGATAATGCGCGGCTCGGGGAGTTTTTTGATTACTTAGTGCAGTACTCGGATGAGAGGGTGGACTACAAAGCAGTACGCTTTGGATCCCTGGTTTCTGCGATAAGGGAAGGTAGCGATATTGAAAATGAGTACTATAACTGGTTTTCAAAAGAATTTCATGTTCCCCCTGAAGGGGCATGGTCAGAATATCCGGATTTCTTTACTAATAAAACCCCTAAGGAATTTATCGGGATGCGCAAAAACGTGGATTGGGAACCTCTATCCAGCATACTCTCCACTACTTATGGCATCTATGCGGGAAGTGCGGTGCTGGGAAAGATTGAAGATTATGTAAAACATGGAGGAATTGCTAAAGTTTCATTTGAAAACAAAGAGCGGGCAGCAAGAATTGCAAGCCTCCTCTTTGAATTTGGCCTGGAAGACCTCACACAATCTTCTAACAAAATAACACTTGGGCTAAAGGAAACTATCTACCGGGCCAGAAAAAAAGTAGGCCAAGGCCCAAGCATTCCTGCAGAAGCATATGTCATAGATGATTATCTGGATTACTTCAAAGGCCATGGTTTGAATAAAGTGCACATTGCTGAGATTGGAGACCTCTTTGAATCCGGCCAGGATGCAGAAGCATTAGATAAAATGTGCAAATCCATGCTCCAAGCCTGCAAAAAGCAATACCTGATTATAGGGGAAAAAAAATACAGTTTTGGAGAAGAAGGCGTTCGAATGGTTTCCGACTTCAAAAAACATGTTGGGGTAGAGGGGGATGCCTCGCTTCTTTCGCTCTATGAAATGGTTAGCAAAAGAGACTACGCTTCTGCCCTGAAGCGTTTGAAAACCATATGTGAGGCTCTGGATGAAGTGAGGGTGGAATACCCTCATCTCTTCTAGAAACTAGTTTGAAATCTTGTATAGTTTTACTGCCCCATCACTGGTTTTGTAGACCTGCTCGAACCCATCCAATTCTTCAAATATGAAGGCCTGGAAAAGCGTAGAGTCATAGAATTTGGTTGTGCGGTCTTCCCATCCTGACTTGAGTTCTCCATTCTCAAGCCATATCTGGTCTTTTGTATAATATACATCAAAGACTTGGGTTCCTTCACTGGTTACGGCAATTTCTTTGAGGAAAGCTTTGTGGAGCTTCAAATCTCCATTCTCATAAGTTTCATCCAGTTTATAAGGAGCCAGGACTGCCTCTCCTGTAGCTAATGTGGTTTGCCCAAGGCAATATTTAGGCTGCCCGGTTAGTGCATCATATAAGACAATTCCAGACTTTCCGGACAGCGAAGAGATTGTACACTGCTGCTGGGTAGCTGGAAGTGCAACCTGCTCCCACCTATGCTGTGCCTCACAAATAGACTGCCCTGGGGATTGAGCTAGTGTAGTCTCATTGTTTCTGGAGCATGAGAGATAATTAAGAGCGTGATATTTTCCCCCAAAGCTTCCATCTGAATTGAGAATGATCTCCCGGTCAAAGAATACATATTCTGAGCCATACTTTTCCATCGTTTGCTTTAGTTCTTCCGGGGTTCCATCGATGAAGCCGTGGGCCACTTCCAGAATCATCTCATGGTCGGCATGGTCATTTCTAAGTACCGTATCCCTCTGGCCAAAATAATTGGTCCAGTGCCCATAATCCCACCAGGAAGTAAAGCGCGCATCTTTTGGGGATTCCTCATATTGCCATTCTGTAAATTCGATCCAATAAGGAGTTAGCATGTTGCACCTGAGGGATACCAGCATCTGTTCTTCTGCTGTTGGTGCACTTGGGTCTGCAAATAAAGAATACATGCAAAGCAATGGGTCATACTGGGAGGTCATGCCCTGGGAGGCAAAACCTTCCGGGTCTTCTGCAGCAGCACAGGCAGGCCCATACCCGCTTAGGAGGCAAAGCTGCTCCATCTCATCCTGCAGTCCCACAGGGTTATCCTGGAACCTCTCCTGGAATGAACCCCAGAAAAGGTTGCTGGCCACTCCGCTCCACTCAAAATAAACAAAGAAGAAACTAATTAGGGTGAACCCGAGCACCAGATAGCTGGCGTAGACTTTCCGCTTTTCTTCGTTTTTCATTTTATTGATTAAATTCTGCAGCATTTGGGAAATCTCCCCAAGAGAAACTCCTAGTCCCAAGGCAATTGCAAAACCTAGGTAGACCACATACTTTGTTTTGAAGAGCCCGATTAGGGAAATAGGGAAGATAAATGCTGCGAATAGAAGGGCAAGCCTTTGCTCTTTGGTTTTGAGCTTTATGTAAATTGAATGGAAAACAGATACAAACATGGCAAAGAAAATTACCATTAGCATGCTGTTGTTTTTATCATGATAGTCTAACTCAGTTTCAAAGACTAGGTTGAGCATATCCACCATTGCAGAGAGCACAAGATTGGAAATTGCAGTTAAGAACATTGCAACAAATGCAAAAATATGCTGTAAAAGCCCAATAATAAGGTCAAAGAGCCCCACTATTATATTTTTATCTGAAAAGTCCAGCAATTGGTCCATGGAAGGGAGAAGGGTAAAGTCCATCGCAATGAATCCCAACTGGGCTTCAAAGCTTGCACCAGCGGTTCCCTGCTCCGCAATTGTGCGGTCCAGGGCCTGGTTAAATTGGGTTATGCCTAATGAATGTTTTGCGACTGAGAAAATTGGGTCTCCAACCGGGGTAAAGAGCACCAACCCGAGTGCAATGATGATTACTGCCGCAATGGGGCCTGCCGCCTTAGCCGCATCATCCATGCTCCATTTAGGCAAATTCTTAATCGGAAGCTTTAGTTCGGAAGTTCGGAATAAGACCTGGAGGAATAATACTATTATTGAGAAAATGTATACCATCAGGAGCATCATTGTGTAAGTGGACAACACGCCCTCAAAGATGAATTTTTCCCTAAATAAATTTATGAGGACAGTGGAAAGAATAGGGCCAAGCAGGATTATTATTCCATTAATCTGCACATTCTTCAAAAGGTCCTCTTTCATAAAAAAGAGGAAAATTGCCTGCAATGGAATGAAAATCAATAAGGTTGTAACCAGGA
>JGI10211J34971_10000187_pt1 | contig 48804 bp, 27 predicted proteins | sample Etolagsediment_FD_34971 | JGI IMG/M metagenome (IMG submission 34971) | reverse complement strand
AGAACCATGCTGAGAATACCGAACTCGGTGAGCACAAGATTCATCTCGGCTTCATCGAGGATTGGTATATAGTCAATCCCGCCGCTATACTCGGCGTATTCATAGCCTATTTTCTGCCGCGAACGAAATTCCCCCACGCCGGCCATGTCCTAATCAGTACATGGGCGTCGTCTTCCCACATCCTGATGAACACGCAGGTCGATATTACTTTTGCCGTAACGACTGCTATCTTCGCCACGCTTTTTGTCGCTGTCTGGTTGCCGTGCTGTATCAGCGATATTATTTTTCCGCTGCTGTTCGTCAAATCGGACCTCAAGTTGGTAGATGTTTGTGCCTGTAAAGACCATGCCCATCACAGCCATCCGCACGAGCACGAGCATTCTGAACAATGTCCCGGTGGAAAGGACCAGCAGCAATGAAGCCGTATCCGTTAAAATTCAAACCGATATTCAAAGAGCGTATCTGGGGTGGTCAGGCCTTAAAGACCGTGTTCGGAAAAGACCTTCCTGCTGGTGTCAAAATCGGCGAGAGCTGGGAACTGGTTGACCTGCCCGAGGATAAGTCCGAGATAATCAACGGCCCGTTAACCGGCCAAACTATCACCACTGCCATTGAAAGACTCGGTCCAGCCGTCACCGGCCAGGACAACTATCAGCCGCCTTTTCCATTGCTGATTAAGATCTTAGATGCCAATGATATCCTGAGCGTCCAGGTCCATCCGGATCCCGAAACGTGCCGGCGAACCGGCAAAGGCGACCCCAAAACGGAATGCTGGTACATCATCAATTCTACCCCCGATGCGGTGATTTACAAGGGCCTGAAGGAAGGCGTAACAAAAGACCAATTCGCACAATCCATCAAGGATGGCAACTGCGACCGGCTTCTGGAGAAAGTCCATGCAAAGCAGGGCGAGTGCCACTTTCTCCCTGCCGGTACGGCCCACGCAATCGGCCCCGGCCTGCTCATCGCGGAGATACAGACACCTTCCGACACCACATACCGCGTCTTCGACTGGAACCGCCTCGATGACTCCGGCAAAAGCCGGCAGCTTCACATTGAAGATGCCCTCGAAAGTATCCACTTTAACCCGACCGGTGACAATCTTTCCGTAACAACCATCGGCAACCTCGTCGATTCCGACGTCTTCAAAGTCGATAAAGACCATCAAACCAAAACGGCCGAAGTTCTGCTCTCACCCGGCCAAATGAAAGTCCTCATAATCCTCACAGGCGCAGGGCGAATAGCCGCCCCAGAGACCGAAACCGTAGATTTCAAAAAAGGCGACACATTGTTAATCCCCGCAGCCTTTGAAGGCGCAATCCTCTTTTCAGACGACACCCAATACCTCACAGTCTTGGTTTAACTTCCTTAATATTAATAAATTATACCAGAACAGGGGTTTTTTCAACGGTGTTGCGGTAAATGCGGATTAAGGCCCTGTAAATTTACGCCGATTACACCATTTGGAATGTGCCTGCACATCCACATAGACACAAAATCGCCATCCTGATTTGCTTCTAAGGCGTTTATTTATTACATTTTAACTGTGGGATAGAACGTAAATTGCAGGACATGATTTCCTATGAACGAACGAGAAATACTCAAATCAGAAAAGCTTAGAGATGTCCTCGGCCTTGCGGTCGAAAAGAAGCTGACCGCGGTCATGAGTTATCTTGCAAGAGGCAAATGGCACATGACAAAGGTCTCGCTTTGCACTCTGACCAGCAACACCTTGCATGTCGAAATCACACCGGAGGAAACTCCACACCAGGTGAATGTACAAATAAACCAGCCAATCGGCATGTCTATCCAGCACGACTTTAATAAATACATCTTTGAAGCACTCGTGGCAGGCTTTGAATCCTCCGTAAGTCAGGCCCGAGGGGGGAAAATTATCCTCGAGGTGCCCGATAGAATGGAAAGAATGCAAAGAAGAGTATACACCCGTATGCCGGTGCCAAAATCTCTGAATGTAAATGTCCTCTTCTGGCATCGTGGCTACACCGACGACTCAAGAGAGGTGCCTCTCGAAAACTACTGGCAGGGTAAACTAATCAACATCTCGGCCGGCGGCTTACAAATAGGGGTCGATCTCAACCAGGGGCCAAATTTCAGGGTGGGCCAACTCGTGGGCGTTCAGTTCACCCCAATGTCTTATCAAAAACCGATCCATGTTGAAGGTCAGGTAAGACACATCGCTGAAAACGCTGAAGGCAACGTGTTTTATGTCGGTGTTGAATTTCTCGGCCTTGAAGCCAGCGGCCAGGGTCGGCAGAAACTTCGCCGAATCGTCAACACCGTTAACGATTATCAAAGAAAAAACGAGCTACAGGGTGGGGGTCCCGCTGTTTCACTGGCCCCGCCTGAGGCGGAAGAAACCATTAGTCCATTTGGCACTTCTGAGAGCGAGCAGGCTGCCGGGCCGGTGGATGTAAGATCCATAGCAGAGCAAATGTAAACCCTTCACTCTTGGATTAACCCGCATTTGTTACCGCCTTGGCCGAAGAGGTGGGCCCCAGGCTTTCAGGCACATCACAATCTCGCACGAGAAAGAAAAGAACTTCCCAGGGAGAAAACTGGCTTGACACGGGCTATAGCTATGTAGTAAGATATATTAGTGTGGCCGATTGATTTATGGAGAATTTGAAGGTGTGGCGATTGGAATCAAAAACTTTGACTTATAACTGCGTCGCGGCGTTTATCGCCATTTTCGCGATTGCGGGATGCTCGGATAATCCGGAGAATAAGGCAGCCAAGCAGCTACGCCAAAGTGCCGAAAAAGCGCTTGATATTGCCGGCAACGAGGGCGATTATGAAAAGGCGAGTAAAGCGGTGCAAACGGCACTTAGAAGCGCTTCGGAGGCAGGCCCGGCGGCGGAGCCGGTGCTTTTAGCCAGCGGCAATCTCACTTTTGAGCGGGCCCAGCGTCTCCAATCAGATCTGCTGACTTTTGTCGATTCGGCCAATATCGCGCTTGACGAGATTTCGGTACAGGCCCGCAAAATAAGCTCGTCACAGATTCAGCAGGAACGGCTCAGCAGCCTTTTAGCCGGAATGTACGGGCAAATCGAGGAGCTTTCAAAGCTTATAAGTGGAGACGCCGATAATGTGGGTATAGAGGAGCAGTTAGCGGCAGCCAATGCAGAGCTTAGCCGGTTAGAAGAGCAAAAGGCCGCATTCGAGCAGCAGAAGCAACAGGCTCAGGATTCCATAGAAGACATTCAACAACAGGCGGATGAGAAGCTGCGTCAGGCTGAGGCTGTACGCGGTGACGAAAAGCTCAAGTTGCAGCATGCCGGATACAAGCTTTTGCTCTCTAAGAAAAGCTATTTTTTAGAGACTCAGGGGGCGCTGGACCAGATACGAGCTATCGAGAGCCAAATTGTCATTGTTGAGCCTTCGGCACAAAAGCTTCAGGCCGACCTGGTTGCGGTTCAGCAGCAAATGGACGATATTAGAAAGTCGCCGCAGAGGGGCCAGTCGAGAATTCAGTTAGAGGACGTGAAGAAACAAATTGATGCGCAAGCGAGCCGAATCGCCCAGCTGACTGCCAGCCTGAAAAAGGCACGGGATGGTTACTGTCAGGTGGTAGAAGAGGTAATTTCGCTGTTTCAGCAGGCGGCGAAAGATTACCAGAAGATTAAGTTACAGCCGGTTCGCAGAGCAGCGGCGATTGGTCTGGTGGACTGCTACGGGCAGACGGCACTTGCGGCGCTGGATAACATGCGATTTCAGCAACATCTCGGTTCGCGACTGCAAGCCGCAGCAAACGCAGTCGAAGGTCAACCGGCAAGCACTTTAAGTGGAATTGCTTCACAATATGCCAAAGCCACGTCCGATTACGGGCAAAAGGCAAAGGAGAAATTTGACCGTGCGATTGAGGAGTATTCGAAGGTGCAAAAGCGGTTCGGCAGCAGGAGCGATGAGTTTGCGTGCGATGTGATAAAAAACTACATACTTGTGTTGTATGGAAAGATGGTGTTGTCTGAATATCTGGCCGAATTTGATATTATCGATGAGGTGTTGGCACAGGCTGATGAGCTTATGGAAAAGGCGCGGGCCTGCGACCCCCGTTTTTCCAGGTCGGTTACGGCAAGGCTCTTAAAGGGGTCGGCAGAGTACACCCCTTCAATGGCTGTTGACAGCACTATCTACTATGAGCAATTTAGAGAGCAGTTTCAGGACTGGAAGAAGCTGCGGCCGGAAGAAAAAGAAGCAGAAGTGCACAGGTTGCTGGCGATGCTCGATGGAATGGGCGAACCGGAGGACCCGGATGTGTTCAACCGGATAATCGGCCCGGAGCGGCAGCAGTTGGAAGCAGCCTTAGCCAGGGGCTTCAAAGAAGAAGATTTAGGAGCAGAAGAAGAGTACACAGATGACTACAGCGATCCGAACTATTTTTAACTGACATTTCCCAAATAACCAAAATTCAAAAATATCAAACAACACCTCATCCGGCGATAGCCGTTTCTGTCATTTGGATTTTTAATTTCGATATTGTTTCGGATTTAGAATTTAGCCGGAATTGGTGTGAATCATCGCACCCTACGTGACTAATTAGTCGTTAGTATCCAGTCGGTAGTATCTGGCTGGTGGAGGCGCAGCTTTTAAGCAGACGTTAATCACTCTTTGGGATTTAGCTGCTCTGCCGGCCCGTTACCGAGGACGGGCTTGGGAAGGTTTGTAATCGCATTCTGCTTAAATTCGAGAAAAACAGGCATCATGCTGGGCCCAACGGTGAACGCAAGGTCCATCCATGCCGTTCTGGACGAGTCCTGGAAATCGCGTCGGGAGAACGTAATGGTTTCGTCGAGGTTTATTTTTTCAAACTGTTTCTCGATTATCTGGCCTGCGGGATAGATAACTGTGGCATTTCCGCTTGTAGCCGGAGCTTGGGTCTTTTCCTTGCAGATTAATCTTACCTGTGAAAGAGTAAATGAGAGCCTGCCACTTGTGTCCATTGCGCCGCCATTGGCAATTTCTTTGGCTTTTACCCCCATTCTTACCACGGTGAAGCTACGGTCGTCGATATCCTGTATACGAACGCCGTTTCTGGCGGGTACGACAATCGCGTCGGCGGCTGCTATACTGCAAACTTCGTCTTTTGCTTTGTGGCGATTTAAGTGGAGTTGGTTTATGAAATCAGCGTGATAAACCGAAAAACTCTTCTGTGAACTAAGCGAGCCCTTGCTCATCCAGCCGAACAGGGCCGCTATGAACCCATCGACGTTGAATAAGGCCTTATTGGGGTTTTTAACGTTGATGTTTCCCTCCTCGAAACGGGCGTAAGGCCACTTGGCCCCCAGCGGAGTCATAGCAACGGCAATGAGCAAGATGCCGGATATAATCAGGCCAACGATTGTTCCGGAGATGACAACGGTCAAGCGCGTGGTGATTGCGCCGAAATCAATACCAGGCCGGAGCAGAAAATCAGCAAGCGATTTTGCAAGAGCAAAGGTGGCGAGAAATATGAAAACGAAGATGCCCGGCTGTGCCCACTGTCCCCAGCGACCTCGCGAGATTAAAATATCCGCCGCCACTTCATAATAGTTCAATGCCGCTATGACTGCTAACAGAGCTGAAATCACGGCCGCAAATGATCTTATGGTGGAGCTCTTAAGATAAAAATGGGCAACGCACAAGAGCACGATTATTATTATACCTACGGTCGCAAACATGTTACCTCCTGATTATCTGTTAGAGCCACAGTTCACTATTCCTTATCGCTTTTTTCGTTTTTTTGATTTTGGTGTCGATGAGAACTTTCTGATTACTTCGTTTATTGCGATGGTGCCGTCCGCGACTTTTTTAAAGGCCTGTTCCTGCATGTAAAGCATGCCGGAACGTCTGAAGTGTGAAGAAATCTCACGCAGAGATTTTGCCTGCTTTATAACTTTCCTCGCTTCGTCATCGATCATAACAATCTCAAAAATACCGGTCCTGTCGAAAAATCCCGTGCCCTGGCAATTCTGGCAAAGTACGGCTCTGCCGCGTTTGTCATATGCGGATTCGCCCGCCCGGTAGAGGACCTTTATCTTATCAGAAGGGATGTTTAGCTTTCTGAACAAATCCTGCTTCGGCTGATATGCCTGCTTGCATTCGCTGCACAGTTTTCTGGCGAGCTTTTGACTAAGTATTCCGATAAGAGTATCCGTAGCGAGGTTTTTATCCGGGACCAGTTTGAGCCATTTTCCGAGAGCCTGGATTACGTTCGGAGCTTCGAGAGTTACATAAACAATTTTTCGGTCTTTTGCGGCGGCGCAGGCAAGTTGCGCCGACCGGGTGTCTTCGCAATCGGCTATTCCGACGATATCCGGTCCAGTTCGCAGTATGGACTGAAGTTTTCTGGCATAGCTGGTTGTGCCCGTGTCGCTCAGTGTGAAGATGTTCTGTGTAATGTTGCTTAGTTCTGTTGCGGGGTGTCTTTCAAGGGTGTTTATGCTGTTCATAAAAGGGTCGTGGTTTCTGAGCATAGCATAAAGAGTTGACGTTACGCCACTCTTCTTGGGTCCGGAAATTATAAACAGGCCGGCATCCATATCGCGAATCGGAGTCAAGGACAGGAGCTGGTCGGGACTAAGACCGATATCATCGAGCGTCATCAAATTATACGCTTCGCGCTTTGTGAGCCTGACCTGCTCTCCGGCGGTTGAACCGGCTGTGGTAATCTCCCACTCGATATTATCCGAGCCTTTAGTTACCTTAAAAGGTCCTGTTTGAGGTTTTCGTCGTTCGTTAATGTCAAGGTCTGCCAACTCTTTCATGTAGCGTATAAAGTATTCCATCTCTTCCTTGGTTCTTGTGGGCTGTTTTGCAGGCACTCCATCGATGTTGTACATGACACTATAGCCGTCCGGATTCGGCTGGAAAACGATGTCGCTCGTTCGGCGCCAGAGTGCATCTTCAAAAACGTTACAGGCAGTCTTAAAACCGAACGCTTCGGGGGTTTTGGCTTTTGGCAGCGGCACCTTATTGTCGTTGGCGGTTATAAAAGACATGCCCTTGCTTGCGGCGGCGATTTTCTTCTTCTCATCGACAAAGATGCCTCTGAGGTGTCCAGGCGTGAGGACCCGTTCAAAATCAGCGACCCTCGAGTTGCGATGAACTATGTATGCTATAGCAGTGGCTCCGGCGGCAATGAGGTAAAGCAGCAGCCCTATTACAAAAAAAGGTGCCAGCAGCCAGATTACAATCGCCCCGGCTCCGGTCGCCGCCACGACCGCCGTCCAGACGGTCGCCTTCGTCCTTACCGCCTGTGCGTCTGTGTTTACCCATTTTACAAGCGGCAGCCATGCAAAAAACAGAACCGTAAAGACAATAAGTTTTATCGGTTCGATGTATCCGCCATACTCGGCAGAAGCAGATAATAAAATCGGCATAAGATGCTCCAGTTACAACTTCTGCGTTAAGTTAAAGGATGCCCCCGGAGGTGGCACGAATGCCCTTAAGCGCCATCTTCAACTCTTCCACGTTAGGAGCATATTGAAGCGCCATCCTCAGATCTATCCATTCTTTTTCGACCAGTATCCGCAGACTTTCGGTAAAGTCCTGCATGCCTTCGCCGGAGCCGGCTCTAATCACGCTTGGCAGGTCACCTTCACGTTGCTCAATAACAAGCTTTTTAACAATGGCGGTGGCGACGAGTACCTCAACCGCCGGTATTCTTTGGGCGTCTTCTTTGAGACCGGGCAGCAGATTCTGGCTGATTACCGCTCTTAAGGTCAGAGCGAAAGTCTTCCTGACCAGGTCTCTTTCTTCCTGCGGGTACAGGTCCAGGACACGCTGAATGGTTTGGGAAGCGTTTGCTGCATGAAGCGTTCCGAAAACCAGGTGCCCGGTCTCAGCAGCCCTCATGGCGGCGGTCAGCGTTTCGTTGTCTCTGATTTCGCCAATGAGCACGACATCGGGGTCCTGTCGTGTGAGGGACCTGAGCGCCTCATCGTAATCCGGTACGTCGATACCTATTTCTCTTTGAGATACGATAGCTTTTATATCCTTGTGGAGAAACTCAATGGGGTCCTCGATTGTTATAATATGGCATGCGCGGGTCTTGTTTATATGGTCGATCATCGATGCGATAGTAGTACTTTTGCCGCAGCCGGCCGGCCCCGTCACGAGGATTAGGCCTTGATGGTGCTCGGCAATTTTATGGACCACCTCCGGTAAGTGCAAGGTTTCAAACGGTGGTATCTCGCTGGTTATGTGTCTTGCCGCAAGACTGATCATTCCGCGCTGCCGGAAAATATTTACCCGGAAGCGGTGCAGCTCACTAAGCTCATATCCAAAGTCGATAGCTCCCTGTTTCAGAAAAAACTTCTTTTGCTCTTCAGTCATAATCTCGTAAACAAGCTCTTCGGCCCGTTTTGCCGTCAGAACTTCGCCGCTGGTGTCCTTCAACTTGGTGCGAACCCGCATCTTGGGGCATTGCCCCACCTTCATGTGCAGGTCACTTGCATCTGCATCGATTGCAGCATCGAACCACTTATCAATTTGGGCCTTACGTTCTGAATGCCCCCGGCTGTCTATTGGCTGGCCTTTGGCCATCTACATACTCCTCTTTTCATAAGCACTTCATTTTCAAATGGTTGACCGTAACCATAGCACCGTGGGCCGATGTCCACCTGACAATATCCACATACGGCCAACTAAGTAGTTTATTATAATTCAAATGCACCTGATTGTCAAGCTGCGCAAAAAAGGCGTATTCTACCGCACTTGTGCGGCCAAAGGATTTTTAGCATAAAGGCTTGTTATAAAAGGGATTGCGAAGACTTGTCGAGTGCCGCCGAATACCGATTGTGCAACCGGCCACCGGAAATTCTCTAAACCACTAATGCTCAAGCACACAGAGCTATTTCTTCCAGGTCGAGCTCCATGAGGTGTTCAAGATACAGGTCCAGTTCTTCGGCGGAAAACTGTGCCAGGAATTCCGGCTTGGCTCCTTTGTTAATCTCTAAGATGAAATCGATTATTTCCCGCTTGCTCATAACTTTGCTCCATAAAATCCAAGACCCAAGCTTCTTACAAAGACCATATCGGGTAAGATTACAAATTTTCTTGAATCGGCAGATTTGGCTCTGAGTAATGAGAATACGGAGCTGACATACTATATAGGTGGTTTGTATATCGGCGTGATACATTATATAGTTAAAGGCAGGAGAGCTTCGGCACACCTGTATCAAACGTCCAATAATACCGCTTTCGGCAGTTCATAAGGCAAGCCGAAATTTTTTGAAATTTTTTGTTTTTTCTTTTTTTAGTGACAGTACTGTTATGACCGGCGCATTTTTCTACCTGTAACGGTTTGGGAAGTTATCCGTTTATTTTTCAATCGGGATATTGAAGATTTGCCAGTTGTGATATTTTGATTTTTTATCCGAGGGTAGCTTGTAACCTCTCATCCATGCGGTGCCGTCTTTTTCATATACGCTGGTTATGGCTAAGTCTTTGTCTTTTACTTTGTAGAAGGAGTTGCTGCCTCTACCATTTGTTACAAACACGGGCGATGTCATTGCGTTTACCTGTTGGACTATCTTGTTTCCGTCAAATTTGCCGGATGGTATCAGGAAGTATTCGATTTTCTGCTTTCCATAAAGACGAAGGTCATACTGAGGACTCTGAAGCCAGTCCCAATGGAGGCGATTTGAAAAGTGGTTGCCACCCCAGCCCAAAACATTGGCGATAACTCCATCTTCGACCCAGTGCTTGATGTTTCCCCGGTTGACGTAAACGAGTCCACCGCAATAAAGCCAATCGGTGGGAAAAACAGGTTTGCTCTGCCGGGATTCTCGATAACCAAAAGGAATATTATAATAGACCTTCGAGCCCGATGTCGGATAGTAAACATTTATTTTAGTTTTATCGAACCAGAAATATCCAACCTCATTGCCGTCGAAGTCAAACTCGATTTCGGCCTTTATGAAGGGCTGGTCCTTGAAGAAGTAGTATCGTTCGCTCACGGGAATATTCGCCAACACGGTCTTTCGTTCGAGGATATCGGCAACCTCGCCCGAGTAATACGTGCACTTGGCCTTTCGATTGCTGACCCACTTTCTGTCGATGCGGGCCTTGATTTCGCCGCCAAGATAATCGCCGGTTTTTAGAAGCCGGCTTCCATCGCGCGTCGTAATCTGTTTCATGAGGCCCTGCTTTGAAAGCTCAACGCTGTAATGGCTTGTCTTTATCTTCTCAGGTAGAGGCGTCTTTTTCGAAGGTGCCGCGTCGCCTTTGACCTTAAAACTGTTGAAGCCTCCTGCGGGAACATCGACAAAGCCAAGGGACTTACCTTTGAAGTCCTGAAATTTGGAACCTGGGCCTAAACTTTTTTTACCTTCAATTCCAACCAGGCATCTTCTATCCTTTGGCAATCCATTGAATACCGCGATGGAACCGTCATCTTTACTGACGAGTTTTTGAGTAATCTCCGACATCATTTCACTGCAGTTTTCGGTCGCCTGTTTAAGCCGATTGATACTTTTGCGGCGCAGGTCTGTTACTTCAATCCAGCTTATATCGTGGTGCTGAGATTTAAGAATTGTGTTCCAGACTTCCTTTATTTCATTGCTTTTATCGACACCCACACCGGCCATTTTTCCCATGCAATAGATTTGTTCAGCCAAAACGGCCGCCTCTTCCGCCTTTTTATTTGCACGAAGGAGCTCTTCCGCCCAGACACCTTCTATATACGACCAGTTTGAGAAAACTTTTGCTTTTGCGCGGGAAGGGGCGGCTTTGTGTCTCTTCGTCAAAGCCTCCGGCAACAAAACCCAATCGAAGAGGCAGTGGTATTCTTCGAAAGTCTCCCGGTCAACCTCCGCCAGGTCGGGAAAAGCGAACCAGATTTTCGGTGTGCTAACCAGGTCCTGTTGCAATTCGCGCTGCTCTACGGTTTGTTCCCATCCCATACTTATCTGAAGATAGGTCGGTATCTGTGAGCCGTCAAGACCCGCCGCCTCGATAAACTCATCGCCGGCAACAGCTTCAAAACCACTCTCCTGTGCAAGGAATTCAAACCTGCCCTCGACAATTTCAAGCGTAGCAACAAAAGCCGGTATAGTAGCAAATCGATATCCGAACTGCCTCAACAGCTGCGGCAATTGAAGATGCAGCCCGGTTTCCTGTCGGGCATATACATCGACCTTCTTATCGAAAAGGTCTTTGTAAATCTGGTTGCCGTATTCAAACTGTCTCCAGTTGCTTTCGGAGCCGAGAACCTGTAAATGTGCCTGTGAATAGCTGCCATCTAAAAAGTCAAGCGAGCCGTTTTTGTAAAGCTTCTTCAACCGGGCGTAGACATCGGGAAAGCTTCGAACCATCGATTGAAGCTCCATAGCCGACCATTGGTAGTTGAGCTTTAGGTCGCCCAGTTCTTCCAATGACTGCAGGTTCCTTCTGACTCTTTCGACATACTCCTCTTTGTTAGGTGCTCCCCACGGAGGTATTCGTTCACCGACTGCCGGCTCGCCCCTGTCCTCGTCAATCAAGAGATACATAGGATGCTGGCAAAACGCCAGTTTCCAGCCAAAGTGCTCCTTGACGAACGGGTCCTTTTTGAGCTGCTCCAGGATATAATCCGGCATCTTCTCAGGCGAAACGGGAATCTCGGCCTCGGTCAAAGGTTTCTTTTCTGTGCCCGCTTTTAGCGAAATATCTGAACTTAAAAAGACAACAACGGCAAAAGAGACAATCATATTGGCGAACATAGTTTTACAATTCATAATTCTTTTCCTCCCTAAAGTTTACCTGCGAAAAACATTACTCTCGCCACATTTTTGGGAACTCATCGGTAAGGCCCCATTTTCCCATTTCGAAGTTCTTGAAGCCGAGTTTCAGTGCGGGCGAGCCGGGCTTTACTCGGTAATCGTGGTTGGCAGGGTCCACAAACATCGGGTCTGCAAAGACCGAGTTCTTGTCGAATCCCATTTCGCGCCACTCTTTAAGCTTGTACCTTTGCAATCCTTCCTCCGGCCATCCTTTTTTGCCGCGTATCTCGGTAACGCGGGCGCTGAACTCGCCATCTTTTTTCCAGAAGCAATTATAATCCATCTCTTCAAGCCATGGTCCCTTGGCGGGAGGGGCGATGAACGAGAAGTGGTCATCTTCTTTCATGACGACGATATTGTGGTGATAGCGGTCGTGGTTATCTTCATAGCCGACGTGGGCGCATGGAGCCTCGGTGGCATCGACCCAGATATTGTTGTAAACATCACGGTAAGCGCCTTCGCGTAGTTTAAAACTGACGCCGACACAGATGTTGTTATAGAGTTCGTAGTCTGAGGCGCCATCGTCCATGTCGATTCCCCAGCCGCGACGTTCCTGGACGAAGTTGTTGCGAACGAAGACGGTCTCCATCGCATCGACCTTTACAAGTCCGGCGTCATGGCTTCGGTTGGCGGTGTAGGGCATATGGGATTGGGTCAGGCACCAGTATTTGTCGCGACCCCAGGCGTTGAAGGGGCCGTGGTCGCCGGATTCACGGCAGGTATTGCGGAAATGATTATATTCAATGATATGTCCTCCCCAGGTCCCATCACCGATACACACTCCTGCACGGGGTGTATCATAAATGAGGTTATGTGCGACTTTTATTCGTTTGGCACGGGAGATATAGGCGCCGGCAACCTGTTTTCCAAAGACGCCTATGTCGTGAATTAGGTTATTTGAAGCTTCGCATTCATAGGGGAAATCGCGCTGCGTGCCGTTTGTTGTAGCGAGGTCTCCAACGAAGCAGACGGCGCTGTCGCCTGCTTCGGTGATCTTACAGCCGGTGACAATATTGTTCCGGTTGTAATTATTCATAAAAACGGCATTACCGCCGACGGCGTCGAAGAAGCAATTTTTTATAGTGATGTTTCGGGCACCTTCGAGGAAAACAGTGCCGCCGCGGTGGATCGCCCAATCACTTAGGGAAGGGACTTCGTACTTGTCGAGATAAGTTGCTTCGGTATGGGTAATTCTGAAACCTTCGAGCCGGATATTTCGGACGGGCCGAAGCTGCGAGCCAACAAAACGAATTAATTGCTTTAACAGCGGTGCTTCGACGAGTGCATTTTTCAGGTCGAGGTCTTTGGGTGGCATGTAATAGAGGATGCCCTTTTCTTTATCGAGGTACCACTCGCCGGGTGCGTCAAGCTCTTCGAAAACATTCTCAATGTAATATTGAGAGGCTTCGTCAACTCTAAGGGCGCCATCGGTCCACTTTGCTCCTATCTGATGGCCGCCGTGGCCGAACCAGATGAAGTGCTTGTCATAGTCAATATCTGAGATTTGCCATTGGAGGTTACCCCAATGGGGCTCCTGTAGAATCTGTATGACGGCTTCAGCGGGGTGGGCCCATTTTTTCTTCGTAAATGTTTTCCGATTATACACTATTCCACGCGATGCAGTGCCGGAATAGGTCATATCATCGTTCGGCAGGGGGGTGGGATTCGGGACATCGTCTTCGATTGCTTCGAGTGGATAGGTGTAACCGCTCCAGCCTCTCCACCCGATCGCGGAATCGTCGTAGTTAGGGAATCTGGCGCGGTGCTGGCGCCGCCCATTGACAAAAAGCTGTGTGAAGTCGAGTTTGCCGGTTTTGGCATCCGGCAGGTCGCACATCATAATACCGTTTTTGTATGACCGCCATTTGCAGTCGAGCTTTCGTCCGCCGCTGATAGTTACGACCCTGCCCAGCTCAGCCTGATAGATAACCGGAGCCTGGCTGCTGCCCGAGTCTTCCGGCCCAAAGGCTAAAGGCTCGGCCTGATAATACGTGCCTTTGCCCACAAGCACCGTGATGGGCTTTTTGCCTCGCTGCTTAGAGGCCTGTACCGCTTCCTTCGCTATCGCTAAAGTTGCAAAAGGCCTTGTTTTGGTGCCCTGGTTTGTGTCGCGGCCATTTGTCGCGACGTAAAATGTTGCATCAGCCGCATTTGATTTTGCCTCGACGCCCACCTGCACTGCAAGAACGACTACAATCGCACAAAGCACAAAGCGGGCGTTTAGGTTATTTAACCATTTCTCCATTTTGACATCCCCGTTAAGAAAGAGTTTTGTATTTATGAACCGACAACGGCAGGGGCCCTGAGAGTCAATCGGCCCCTGCGCCGGTTATTTCTGATTTTGCGTGCTATTTATGACGCTCTATGGATTATAGTAAACGCGCTCCATCTCGGCCCAGCCCTTTTCACCCTTCAGAGGGACCTGCATCGGGTCGCAGACCTTGAGCCACTCTTTGTTGCGGGGCTCGGCATCTAACTTGGCCATGTCGGCCTCGAAGTCGTCGCCGGTATATTCGTAGTAGCCGAACTCATACCACCTGCCGCGGATTTTGTGCAGAAAGATGGAGAAGTTGTGCATGTTGTACTTGGTTAGAAGGTCGCGAACACCGGGATTGTCATCGGCGTGTAGCCTCTTGTATTCCGGTATTACCTCCGGCTTGATTCCTACGACCATACCAACTACCTTGACCTTCTTCTGCAGACAGCCTGTCACACAAAAAACCACCGCTACCAACAAAACCAGTACCATCATCTTCTTTGCGTTAGACATCTTTACTCCTTTCACAAAACCTGAGCATTTAAAAAACATTGACCGAGTTTTTCGCCGATGTCGCGGTCGGCATCGGGCCCCACCGCCAAGTAATCCTCGCGGTAACGGCGATAATAATAATATCTCTTGGCCTGGGTTTCAACAACAATCCTTGATCGATTCGATTCTGTCTGGATTTGCCGTATGTTGTATTACTCATAAAGCCAATGTCTGGAAAAGAATGAGTAATCAATAAAATCGACGCCAGCGGAGAAAGATAATCAATCAGGTACATGATCCGGCGCTATCTTCATAAGACCGAAATTATTGGGTCTCATGTCACCTGCGGTATCCGAATCGGTAAAAATTATATAGCCGCCGTCACTTGTCAGATTGATGTACTCACCTGCATTATTGCCGGCAGGATCACCATAAAGACCTTCCCACAGCAAATTTCCGTTACCATCTGTTCTTACCACATAAGATTTCCAGATATCCGACGAGCCCGCAGGGTGGCCCCGGCCGGAATATGAATCTTCATCCCCGCTGCCGCCAATCATAATATACCCGCCATCGCAAGTTGCCTTGACACCATAACATTCATCTCGAATATGATTAGCATCATAACCTCGGGGCTGACCGAAAGTCTTATCCCACTGGAGGTTTCCCGTACTGTCAACCTTTACCAGCCAGAAGTCGAATACGTCGGTATTATCGCTGACTTTGCCATAAATTAGTTTATGTCCCGCCAAAATGTAACCACCATCTTTTGACAGGTCAGAATCAAAAAGATCCTCCTGTTTATTGCCCCCGTAATTCTTATGCCATTTTATGTTTCCCGAATTGTCTGTCTTAATAAGACAGAAGTTTCTATTCCCTTGGCGAGATACTCCGGACACTGCAAAACCAGCGGCTACTTCGTACACCCTCATCCCATGAGTAGCAGGAGCTAAAGTTTTTTCCCATGCTAAGTTCCCTTCCGCATCTGTCTTCAGTATGGAACCTTGCCCGTCATCTGATATAAACAGATAACCACTTCGCCCACTGCCGACGTATCCTGTGGCAACAAGCCCTCCATCGCCGGTTTCATCTACACCCCGGATTTCATCATTGCCGGTGTGAGTATAGGTCTTTTGCCATACGATGTTTCCCGAGGTGTCGAGTTTTACAAGGGCCCTGTCCTGGTCACCTGAAACAGCCAACGCTCCTGCAACAATGAAACCATCTGAAACTTCCATCACAAAGTTAGCGTAATCAGGCAGTTTGGGCGTACCAATAATCTTCTGCCACTGCAGGTCCCCTTTGGCATCAGTCTTCACAACGAGCATATCAGAAGAACCTCTCCTGCCTTCGGATGTCTGTCCTGTCATGATATAACCGCCATCGCTGGTCTGCATACCGTAATGCACATGGTCGCCGTTATCTGTGCCGTGCCCTTTATGCCACTCCATTGCAGGAGCCTGGGCTTGCAGCGGTGTAGTATCACAGGGTGCATCTGGTGCTATCTTCATAAGACCGAAATTATTTGACCCCATCGAACCAGCGGTATCTGAATCGGTGAAAACTATATAGCCCCCATCGCTGGTCAGGTTAATGTACTCTGCGGCGTTGTTGCCTTGAAGTTCTCCGTAAAGACCCTCCCACATGACGCTGCCTTTGGCATCTGTTTTCACTACATAAGCCCGCCAAAGATCTGAGCGTCCACCCTCATGGCCACGCTCAGAGTAACGATATTCGTCTCCGGTGCCGCCGGCTATAATATAACCGCCGTCCGGAGTCTGCTTTACACCGTAACTTTCATCGTGAATGTATTTGGCATCATAATCCCTCGGCTGGCCGAAGGTCCTGTGCCACTGTTCTTTTTTATCAGAACCGACCTTCAGCAGCAAAAAGTCCCAGTTGACAGTTCCGTAAGAAGGTGACCGTGAGTGCCCGCCAAAAATATAACCACCGTCGGTTGTCACTGCAAAATCAAAAACCTGGTCGTCGCCGTCACCCCCGTAAGTTTCACTGAATTTTTCGTTGCCCTTTCTGTCTGTTAATATCAGACATACATTCTGATGGGATTTTTCGCCTTCATTTACCCATACGTTAGCACCAATTGCATATCCTCCGGCAACTTCTTCAGCCCTCATACCATGAGGGGCGGCAGCTAAAGTTTTTTCCCATGCTAAGTTTCCATCTGCATCTGTTTTCATTATGGAACCTTGTCCGTCTTCTGATATGAATTTATAACCTTTTTCCTTACTGCCGACGTACCCGGTGGCGACAATTCCTCCATCACTGGTTTCATCAATGCCCCGGATCGAACCATTTCCGTCAGAGGGGTAGGTCTTTTGCCATGCGATGTCCCCCTTTGAATCAAACTTTACCAGAGCCCTCTCCTGGTTATCCGAAACGGTCAACGCTCCCGCGACAATGAAGCCGTTCGAAGCTTCAGTTACAAAAGTGCCATAGTCGGCTTTGCCTTTTGAACCAATAACCTTCTGCCACTGCAAATCTCCGCTGGTATCAGTCTTTACAATGAGCATATCAGAAGCACCTCTTCTTCCTTCCGATGTCTGTCCTGTCATTATATAACCACCATCGCTGGTCTGCAGGCCATAATGAACGTGGTCGCCATAATCTGTGCCGTGTCCTTTATGCCACTGCATAACCGGGGCTTCGGCGGCATATACAGCCGATTCTGAAAGTGTTAAATGACCTTTCGTTTTTAATAAAATTTGTTCTACCAGCAATCCTTCGGAATTTGCCGTCAAGTTGATGTTACCTTCCTGTTTCGTCGATCGGACCACTACCAGACACAAACCATGAAACGCCTTCCGTTGTTTCGCCTGATAACTTTCATGACTAATCGGATTACCGTTGCCAACGCAGGCAATCTCGCCTTTACCTTCAATTTTAAAGCGAACGAGATTATCCGCCAGCGGACACGGATTACCTTCCTTATCGACGATTCTGACAGTCACAAAGCAAAGGTCTTCACTGTCAGCCGCAATCGTTTCCCTATCGGCAACAAGCTCAATTTTATAAGGCTTTCCGGCCGTCCGAATCTCTTTCTCACACAAAACTTTTCCCTTATCATCATACCCGACGGCTTTTATACTCCCCGGCTGATAAACCACCTCATTCCACTTCATGCGATATTGGCCTGCCTTCTTTTCCTTTTTCCCCAAAGACTTACCGTTAACAAAAAGCTGGGCCGACGCACTATTTGTATAACAATAAACCGGAGTCACCTCACCCTCACGGCCGTCCCAGTTCCAGTGCGGCAGCAAATGAATCATTGGCTCATCTGTCCACTGGCTCTGGTATAGATAAAAGCGGTCCTTCTTAAATCCGCACATATCAACAATACCGAAATAGCTGCTGTGCGCCGGCCACATATCTTCATAAGGATCAGGCTCACCATGATAATCAAATCCCGACCACACGAACTCACCCATCAGCCACTTATACTCCTCCTGCAACTTAAACTCTACATCAGGAAGGTCTCCAAATCCGCAATTGGCAATATCATAAGATGAAATTTGCAACGACTTGTCGCGATACCCTGCGGGCACCCGTTTCACCGGGAAGTGATACTCGCCGCGGGTGCTGATTACCGCCGATGATTCTGTGGATAGCAGCGGCTTGTTGCCAAATTCCTTATGGATCTTCTCATATCGGTCCTGCCAATAATTTAATCCGAGCACATCAAAAGAATCCGCTAATTTCTGGTCCAGCTTAATAGTAAGATGAATACCCGATGACACCGGCCTCGTCGGGTCCATTTCGCGGCATATCTCGGCAAACATCTTAGCATTCTTTTTGCCCTGGCCGGTATGCAGCTCCGGTATCTCATTGCCGGTGCTCCATAAGATAATACTTGGGTGATTGCGGTCCCGTTTCAAAAGAGCACGCGTATCTTTTTCGGCCCACTCATCAAAGAGTTTATTGTAACCGTTCGGAACCTTGGGCTTTTTCCACTCGTCAAATGTCTCATCTATAACCAGCAGGCCCATTTCATCACACAATTCAAGCTGCTCGGGCGCGGGAGGATTATGCGCTGTCCGTATCGCATTACAACCCATTTCCTTCATTATCTCCAGCTGCCGCTCGGCCGCCCGTCTCGAAAAAGCAATACCCAATGGCCCCAGGCCGTGATGAAGATTAACACCTTTTATCTTGACGTGCCTGTCATTTAAAAAGAACCCCTCCTCGGCATCGAAACGAAGCGTACGAATCCCGAACTTCGTTTCATACCGGTCAACTATCTCGCCGGCGACCTTAACGTTGCTGACCGCTTTGTATAAATATGGATTGTCAATATCCCAGCGAACCGGATTAAAAACCCTCAGTTCCTGTTCAAACTCCTTACTTGCCTTTTTACTCACACGATGCCTGGCGGTACCTTCTGCAACATTTTTTCCCTTGGCATCATAAATGATAGTTTCTAAAACAACATCCCGCCCCCCTTGACTTTGATTTCGTATCTGCGTCCTGATATTAACAAAAGCGCTTTTATCTTTAATCTTTTTCGCTGTGACAAATGTCCCCCAATGTCCAACATGAACCGGACTGGTAAATGTCAGCCACACATTGCGGTAAATACCAGAGCCGGGATACCACCGCGACGACTCATCTTCATTTTCAACCCGCACTGCAAGCACATTTTTCCGGCCGCGCTGCACATGCTCCGTAAGATCAAACGAAAACGATGAATAACCATAAGGCCAGCTTCCGATGTATTTTCCGTTCAGGCACACTTTTGCGTCACGCATAACACCGTCGAACTCGATCCGAACGCATTGCGCATCCGAACCAATCGTAAATGCCTTACGGTACCACCCGACACCCGGATAAGGTAAATAGCCCCCTTGAAAAGACACTTCTTTTGTAAAAGGCCCTTCGATCGCCCAGTCATGGGGCAAATTCAGTTCTCTCCAATCCGAATCATCGAAATCAAAAAACTGTGCATCTTTAACATCTTCGGCAATGAATCTCCAGCCGGCATTAATTTTCTCTCTTCTTCGAACCGTTTCGATTTGCTCGCCGGCTCCCGCAACCGTCCCCTGTGGATAGCTTATGGAAGTCTCCTTTTCGTGCGGACACCTGCTGCATGAAATATTCAGGCCGGACACAAGAACTATGACCGTAAGTAATAAAACCAATCCAATGAAACGCTTATTCATAACCGTTCTCCTTGAATTTCCCCTGCTTATATTGCACCTAAAAGCACACAATTAAATGACATGACGTTAGAGCGAACCTTTAACTTTCCTTATTCTTTTACCTTTTTTATAGAATAAAACCGGAAACAGCTTTTATCAGGTGCATCCGCTTGCTGTCCTATTTCGAAATTATTTTTCTCAATTTTCTTCGCACGAATTAAAATTCTGACGGGCAATATCGCCCATTTCACCTAAATCTTCCGAGTATGGTCTTAACCTGAAAGTGTAACTATAGTTTTCAGCAGGGAGTCTGTATTGGGGGTGAGCCCTGGCTTTGGGGGTCCAGCCGTCGTCGCCGCCGACGCCCATTTGTTTGTAATCGAGATTAACAGTAATCGTTTCGCGTTGAGGCAGCTCGTTAATGTGTTTTGCTTTTTCCAAATCTTCGATGGTATACGGCCAGGCACTGGTATATATTAACGGCATACCGATTGCCATAATACCCACACTATCTTTGTTGGTCAGAGCCACCCAACGTACATCGGTTTTGTTACCGTTTTCCTGCGGCCAGACATAGTGCGTCAATTGCTCTTCAACGGGACCTGAATATACCGCCACATCAGCAGAGGTTTTTCTGTCCCAGTAAGATTCATGAGGGCCCCGTCCGTACCAGGTCATCGTATTAAATTCATTTGGTATAGCCATTTGCATCCCGAAACGAGGCAGTTCAGGCAGTTGACCGGAGCCGGGTTCAAAACTACTTTTAATAACTATGTCACCGCTTCCATAAATCAGGTATTCCGTGGAATAGTCGGAATTTCCAGCGGATAATACTGCTTGAGATACAATCTTTACCATCTGTGGTTTAGGTTGTTCAGCAGTAACGTTTTTCACAGTACGTTTCCTGCCCGCGTCGCGCCATATCTTCAGCCTTACCGGAACGCCACTCATCGGAGTATTTGTAGAATGGTCCCAGATATTTTCAACGTCGTTATCTGTGGGTGCTCGCCAAAAATTAGGTATCAGGGGCTTGGATATAAGCTGCTTACCGGAATAAATAAAAGATTCAATAGCCCCGCTGTTCTTTCCGATTTTAACTGAGAAGTTTTTACCGGTGACAATATAAGCATCCCCCGATTTCTTTAATTTTACTTTGGGCATAGCCGAAAGATTTGCCGCCGGTGCTCGGGGAACATCGAACGGAATTTTGAACTGGTCGGATGCAACGACATAACCTTTTGGCGCCCATAAGGCATCTTCTGCCAGGGCCGAAGATATCTTCAGGAAATATTCACCACCAGGTACAAACTCAGGCTTTTTGAAAGGAATCGTTAAACCTCTACCGCTTTTAGGTGATAAATTAAGTTTTGGAAGTCGGCCTTTTTGTAAAACTTCATCATCAGTTGTTAACTGCCAGGAAATATCAACAAAATCAAGCGTTGCAAAATCATATTTGTTGTGAATTATTACTTTTCCCTTTTTGAGGTCAACAGGTTCAACTCTGATGCGTTGGTAAACCTTTTTAACCTCGTAATATTCCGGCTCAGGATTTCTGTCCGCATTAACTATGCCGTTACAGACCATTGTTCCATCGGAAGGAGTCCCGGGTGGACCATAGTCGCCGCCGTAAGCCCAATACATATTTCCCTTATCATCATATTCTCTGAGGGCTTTATCAGCCCAATCCCATATAAAGGCACCAATGAGGCAATCATACTTTTCGTAAACATCCCAATATTCCTTGAAGTTGCCGATTGCATTGCCTCTGGCATAGGAAGACTCACACTGGATAATCGGCAGATGGTATGATGGGTCTTTTACCGCCTCTTCGAGTTGCCAAATGGAATAATACATTCTGCAGTGCATATCGACATACGGCGGGTCGATAGGTTTATCTTGTGCACCTTCATAGTGGATGTACCGTGTGGTGTCGTAATTATGTATCCATCCTGCCATGGCGGCATGATTGGGCCCGGAGCCCGATTCGTTCCCTAAAGACCAGAAGATGACAGAAGGATGGTTTTTGTCACGCTCAACAACCCGAATCGCCCGCTCGACATAAGCCTGATGCCATTCGGAACGATTGGTCAAATATCCAATTGTACCGTGAGTTTCGATGTTTGTTTCATCTATAAGATACATGCCGTATTTGTCACAAAGGTCATACCATTTCGGGTCGTCAGGATAATGGGATGTTCGAACCGCATTAATATTGCACTGTTTTAAAAGCTTTAGATCCTGGATCATAGATTCTAATGGTATAGTATCTCCGTAGTCAGGGTGACTTTCGTGACGGTTGACACCATAGAGCTTTACTTTTTTCCCATTGATATAAAGGGTTTTGTTTTTAATTTCGATTTCTCTAAAACCGACTTTACAGCTTTCAGCCTCAACAATGTTTTCTTTATCATCAACGAGTGTCAGGACCAATGTGTAAAGATTCGGCTGTTCTGCCGACCATTTTTTGGGGTTTTTAACTTCAGCCTCTAACAGTGGGAATTTAACTGGATTTCTTTGTGTCGCGAACCATGCATACATGATTGACCAGGCATCTTCTTTAATATTTTGTTCTAAGACGGGTTTGTCTTGATAGTCATAAAGCTGGGCCTGGACTGACCAACCGGTAAGGTCCTTATTTTGGTATTTAACAAGTCTTGGTTGTATTTTTAATACAGCATCTTTGTAATCTTCATCAAGATCAGTCTGAACGAAGAAGTCAAAAATATGCACCCCAGGAGCTGCGAAAAGATAAACGTCACGATAAATACCACTCAAGCGCCACGTGTCTTGGTCTTCAAGATAGCTCCCATCGCACCATCGATAGACCTCAACGGCTAAAATATTCTCACCTTTTTGTAAATACTTTGTAATGTTAAATTCGGCCGGGGTCCTGCTGCCCTGGCTGTAACCGACCTTCTTGCCGTTCAACCAAATGTAAAAAGCACTTTTTACTCCATCGAAGTGAATAAATATCTGCCTGCCGGACCAGTTGGAGCCAATGGTAAACTTTGTTCTGTAGGAACCAACCGGATTATTATCATGCGGAATAGCAGGCAGTTGCGGATTTGCGAGCTCAACATACTCCGGCTCAAAAATAGAATGTTCTTTAAAGGGCATGAAAGGGTATTGCACATTTGTATAAATCGGGATGCCGTATCCCTGGACCTGCCAGCTTGACGGAACAGGTATTTTATCCCAGCTGCTTGTATCATAATCAACTCTGTAGAAATCTTTTGGACGCTCGGTTGGTTTAGCAGACCAGTGAAATTTCCAATCCCCGTTTAAAGATTTATGATATATTGAACTCTCCCTCGTTCCTTTTAAAGCTGAAGGAATATCTGGAAACGGAATCATGGTGCAATGAGCGGGCTCCTTATTTTGCCCGATTACTTCCTGATTTTCCCAGTCCGGCGGTAAAGATAAAGCATTAGAAGAGGCGAGAAGAAAACAACAAAATAAAAGACAATAGTTTTCGTATAGCAGCGACTTAAGTGATTTCATTTTTCAACTCCTTATAGTTAAGCGTTCTTTCGCGACAAAATTACGTTGATTGTCTTAAACCTTTCGATATGGGCCGTAAAGCAACATTTAAACGGCTGCCGGTTTACACCCGGTCCTGGCCATAGTAGGCGTTTTTTCCATGCTTTCTCAAGTAATGTTTATCTAAAAGAGTTTTACTGATTTGTTGCGAATCCGCCTTTATTAACAAAGTTCCCAAAGCCGTTTTTGCACATTTTTCGAGTATGACAGCGGCTTCGACAGCCTTGGCCGGGCCGGGTCCCCAGGTAAAGGCCCCGTGGTGGATTGCAAGAACCGCTGGTCTGTGGTCAGGATTCAGGTCTTTGAAGCGTTTTGCAATAACCTTTCCTGTGTTGAGTTCATATTCGTTTTGAATTTCCTGCTCGGTCATAGATCGTGTGATTGGGATGGAACCGTAAAAGTAATCGGCGTGTGTTGTACCGAAACAAGGCAGTTCTTTTCCACTTTGTGCCCACATGGTCGCATACGTTGAGTGTGTGTGACAGACGCCGCCGATGGATTGGAAATTTTTATAGAGTTCGAGATGGGTTGGTGTGTCGGAGGAAGGATTTAGGTCACCTTCGACGACTTCACAATCCAAATCGAGCAGGACGATTTTCTCAGGCGTCAGTTGGCTATAAGGTACACCGCTGGGTTTTATTGCAATGACGCCTTTTTCCCTGTCGATGCCGCTTACATTTCCAAAGCTGTAGATAACAAGATTTTGTTTTTCCAGCTCACGGTTGGCCTGGCAAACATCTTTTTTTAATTGTTCCAACATGATTCAACCTAAGCGTTAACCGCATCTTTGATTTCGAGCAGGTCTTTCATTACATTCGCCATTTTTCCGGACCAGGACTCCAGGCCGAAGGCATCATGCATTTGTTTATAGAGCTCATAGAGCTGTTTGTAAACTTTATGGTTTTCTTTGTCAGGTTTATACGTTGTGGCTTTTATGCCGCACATGGCTTTTTGCGCTTCGGCGAAATTGTCGTGTCCGCCATTTTGTTTTCCGGCGACGACCGCGCCGGCCATTGCAGCACCCAGAGCACAGGTTTGAGCTGAGCGGGCGATTTTCATTTCACGATTTGTTATATCGGCGTATATCTGCATCAGCAGGGGATTCTTTTCAGCAATCCCGCCGCAGTTAATTACTTCGTTGATTTTGACTCCGTATTCTTCGAAGCGGTTGATAATCGTCAGGGCGCCGAAGGCCGTCGCTTCGATGAGGGCGCGGTAGATTTCTTCGGGTTTTGTGTGGAGGGTCTGGCCCATGAGCAGGCCGGTCAATCTCTGATCCACAAGAATGGTTCTGTTGCCGTTGTTCCAATCGAGGGCGAGCAGGCCCGATTGACCCGGTTTTAGGTTTGCGGCTTTTTCCGTAAGAGCCTCGTGCGAACCTGTTGTTGGTCCACCCGGCTGAATGTAATTGACGAACCAGTTGAAAATATCCCCAACGGCAGATTGACCAGCCTCAAGCCCAAAATAGCCCGGCAGGACAGAACCATCGACAATACCGCACAGGCCGGGCACATCGGCAAGGGTCTCGGTATTCGGCCAGACCGTAACATCGCAGGTGCTGGTCCCGATTATCTTGACTAATTTGCCGGGCCCAACGCCGGCACCTGTTGCTCCTAAATGTGCATCAAAAGCTGATACTGCCACGGGGATTTTAGGAGCCAGTCCCAGCTTCTGTGCCCAATGCTTGGTGAGTTTTCCTGCCACAACGTCGGCGGTGTAGGTTTTTTCGTAGAGGCGCTCGCGCAGCTCACCGAGCTTAGGATGCAACTTGGCGAGGAAATCCTTCGCCGGCAGGCCCCCCCAATTGCTATTGAACATGGCCTTGTGACCTGCCGCACATCGGCTGCGCTTCATAACGTCCGGCCTTGTGGTGTCCGTCAAAAACGCAGCGATATAGTCACAGCACTCGACCCAGCTATAAGCAGCGTCGAAGACCTTCGGGTCGGTTCGCAGGCAGTGCAAAATTTTGCTAAAGAACCATTCCGACGAATATGTGCCGCCGCACTTGGCAAGATACTCCGGATGTTCTTTGGCGGCTAATTCCGTAATCTCGCCAGCTTCCACATGGCCTGTGTGGTCTTTCCAGAGCCAGGCATGTGCATTCGGATTATTTTTGAATTCTTCAAGACAGCTAAGATGTGTGCCGTTCTTGTCAACCGGCAGGGGGGTTGACCCTGTTGTATCGACACCAATGCCGATGATATGGGCGGGGTCGAAGTCTTTGCGCTCTTTTTTGGCCTGCTTTATAGTTTCGGTGATTGTTACTTCAATCCCTTTTATATAGTCCGCGGGATTCTGTCGTGCAAGATTGTGGTCGGAAGCATCGAGAATGATACCGGCTTCGCCGGTTTCATATTGGTGAACAGAAGTTGCTAATTCGTCGCCGTTGGTTACGTCAACCAGCAGTGTTCTTACGGAGTTCGTTCCAAAATCCAAACCAATTACATAAGCCATAGCTTGCTCCAAAACATTAATCTTTGAAATCTTTTTCGCCGTTTCGTCCCATCAGCATAATCCAAACCCGTTCATTTGTCAACCACATCCGACGCAGTCGACAAACTCAACCACAATAATCAATAAACAATCGAAACGCCCGCGAAGCGATTCCACAATTTTACATTTTGCATTTTTAATTTTACATTTCCTATTCTATTAGCAAGCCGACGTGAGTGAAGTCTTTCGCTTCGGTAATCGACTATGCAGTGTGTCGCCATAAAGAAATCCGTGTCATATGAGGTCAGGATAATGCTTATGAATCCACTGCTCTACCCGGCTGCGTAATTGCTGCGCCAAAGCGATCATTTCATCAGCTTCGCGGTCACTCACTAATCCCGCCCGCTCGTACCCTCCGATATTCCGTTTCTTGCGAAACTGATCAAACTTGGAAACAAGGCTTGTATCGGCATCGATAGTATGCGCCAGTGACTGAATGACACGGTAGTGATGTGAGTCGCGCGTTGGCCGATAACCTGCTGCAGCCAGTGCGGCAGTCGCGGCCTGTAGCGCAGCATTGTAGGCTATATTCATTCGCCAATCTGAACTCAGGCCCCGTGTCCGGCAATCGGTCATATCACGGTCGGACACCGCCAGAAGATTTGCAATTTCTTCTGGACTTGTCGTGTGTTTGGTGAGCCAGCCGTTATCCAGCCAATCTTGTAAGCTCATCCTCATCTCCAATAAGGAAAATCTTGGGGCTGTTCAGGACTGTTTTGATGAAGTGATGCTTTCCGGCAACTTTCTGCCGAAATTCATCCGGCGGATAGACTGAAGGATTAATTTCTCTGCCTAACTGTTCCTGAGCATCGCCTATCGCATCAACGACTCGGCCAAAGCTGGAGGAACCGATGACCATCATGTCAACATCGCTCCGGCTGCTAACTGAACCTTTAGCAAAACTGCCATAGATAAAAGCGACTTTTATCTTTTTCGATAACGGCTCCAAGGCGTTGGTTAGAACATCTACCAGCCCTGCCGTCTTGATTATCAGGCCGCGTAGATCCGGGAATATTGGGCACTTTGTGTTCGCCCTGTAATATACCTGTCGGCCCCGTCTCATCTTTTCAATAATGCCCGCATCGGTAAGTTGTTTCAGTTCTCTCTGTACCGTACCTTGGCCCATTCCAGCGGCGCGAACCACTTGACGTAAATAGAAGGACTCGTCGGGGTGTCCGTAAAACAAGGCAAGAACTGCCTGGCGAGTTTTCCCGAAGAGAACAGAACTCAGTTTTCCTTGACTATTTCTTGTACCCATAATAGGTGCAATTGTACCCTTCTTGGGTACAGTTGGCAACACCAATTTTTAACCGCCAACAGTCCTCCGTCCACCGCCTATGCTTGCCCCGTACGAAATAGGTTTACCCCGCATCTACTTTGCCTACAAAGTTAGTGCTGGGTTTATCCCGAAATTTCGTCCGGGATCAACCATATCCGACGCGGGCGGTAACCTTCCGATAAACCGCCTTCTCAGCTTCGTCTGGCCAATTTGTTTGCAAAGATAGAGATCAGGCCGCCTAACATAACATAGCCGGTGATTACCTCGGCCATCACCCACCAGGCGGCAGCGTTCGTTGTTGGCACAATGTCTCCGAAACCTAAAGTTGTGAAGGTGACCACGCTATAATAAACAAGTGTGGAAAAATTCCACGGCAGGTCCGCCACATTCATAGATTCTGGCCCAAGTATAAAAAACACAATTGCATAACCTAAAGCAAATAGCACTGACCATATTGCCCACAAAAACAATGATCGGCCGCAATTACAGGAAATAAGCCATATCCAATATATAGCGGGATTCCTTCTCTTAAAGTCTTCTAAATAGTCACAGTCCTCAACAAATCGTTTGAATACAGGACTTCCATAAAAATCCTTCCCCTTTAGACTGACACAACGAATCCTTGAGTCGAACTTTGCGAAATATGCATTCACCTTGTTAAGGTCGGCTTCTCTAAGGTCGGCACCTTGCAGATTAGCATATGAAAGCCTGACACCTTGCAGATTAGCATGCCAGAGTTTGGCACCTTGCAGATTAGAACGTGCAAGGTAGGCACCTTTCAGATTAGTATATCTCAAATCCGCGTTTTCGAGATTCGCACCATCTAACTCCGCGCCATCCAGATGTGCTCTATATAGTTTAGCGTCTTTCAACTTGGCACCGCTCAAGTTTGCCCTTTTCAAATCCCCACTGATGAATTTGGCACCCTCAAGATGAACTTCTTTGTGGACGCCTGAAATGACATCGGTTGCGAGAAACACACCATTAAGATAACATTTGCTCAAATTCGCCCCCTCCAAAAGAATAGGTTCTTCGGGATTATTTTCTCGCCACTCGTTCCACTCGGTCATATTCTTTTTATCCGAGCAGCGTTTTAGCATCTCGTACTGCTCCTGGCTGAATTTAAGCTTATCCTCGCCTTTCGGTGAATCGTTTTTACTTCCCTCTTTTATTTCTCCATCCTTTCCCAAATTATTTACCTTTAATCCTGAGCGAGCTTGTACCCAAGGTGCATCGCGAGTCGAATTTATCCCTTAGGGAGGACTCCACCTCAATTTAAAATATCAAATATCCAATATAAAATTGTTACGCCTCTCATTTTTCCATATTCAACAATCCGTCGAAGACGGACCACTTCTTAATTCGACATTCTGTGTTGGATATTCGATATTCTTCTATCCATTTATCTTTGTACCTTCCTTGATCCGCCATAGCCGGTTTCTTCGTAGCCTTGGCGAAGTAGAATGGCGACGGCGACTGCCTTTGCCCCTTCTTTCCCTGATGCACTACTTGCACATTATATCCCCAATCCATCCCAAATCAATACCTTCTTCCAGATACCTAAGTGATTTTAATTCTTTTGAGCACAGCATAGGCCCACTATATATTAAGCCGTCACCGAAAATGAAATGTTGATGAAAATTTTCCGCCCTGAAGGGCCTTTTAGCACGGAATTTTGCGCGAGTACAAGGCTTAGCCTGCCGGTCAACCGGAGTCGTACTGTAGTACATCGAGGATTGGCCGGCAGGCAGATAACACAGTAATCGCGCAAAATAACCGCTAAAACGGTTAAAAAGCGCGCGCAATTGTCAAAAAAGCGCCAAAAAGTGCGCCGAATTGTCAAAAAATCCCCGTCATTGCGAGCAGCCGCAGGCCGCGCGGCAACCTTGACCATCACGACTTATAATAATTGCCCGCTCCCCCATCTGTCGTCTGTCATCTGTTATCTGTCACCCGCGCCGAAAAATTTCCCCAAAATCAGGGCTTCTATAAGTCCTGACAAGTTAGATGTTTAGCAAACACAAAAATATATTTAACAGAATACCGAAAAAAGTGCTTGTATTTTGAAAAAAATCGGGTATAATGAGCCTCCAGAGAGCGGCGGCCCAGCCGCGAGTAAGTAAAACAGGGGAGCCGGAGATCAGGAGAAAGTATAATGACTACCAAACCTCAAATCATCTCCCAACCTCTGACCTCTGTCATCTGTCTTCTGTCCTCTGCTGAGCGCAGCGAAGTCCCGGCGCGCCGGGAAACTATTATTATTCAATTCAAACCCAATCTTAACATTTTTGAAGACGTCCCAAGCTCTTCTATGATAGTGACTTACATCCCTTCGGACACTCGATATGTTAAGAAAACAACACCAATAAAAGCCAATTTAACCCAATTCAAACCCAATTTAACCCAATTTCAAAAAAGGCCAAAAATGAACATAACTAAAGCATTAACAACCGATTATGAAAATATACGTCTCCCCAGCCGCGCAAAAGCAAACCCAATCAAATCCAATTATGGAGTCAGAGTGACGTAAATGGCTTTGTCCGATTCAATTCTTATCCAGACTATCAAATCGCTGGTGTCAAGCTTGTGACGATGGCCTACTCGGAAATCCTTGCCGCGCGGGATGGGCTTGCCGTTCAGCGTCAGGCTTGCTCCGGCCTCCCCCCAATCCTTGACGACCAGTGCAAGATTGACCACCGGTGACTCTTTGCTTGCCGTCAGCGTAACGCCGAGCGGCGCCGGCGACCCCGCCTCGTCGCACGCGAGCACGTAGGCACGCTCGGGCGGATCGTAGCCTTCACTCGTGTAGCCGGAGCCCGTGACCTTCGGTTCCGGAGGTTTCAACCACGACCGGGCTATGGGCGCCAGCTCGTTCGCGGGCTTATCCGTCATGCCGGTAAGCATAATCCATGTGCGTTTTGATGGTGTTTCAACATACGGCTTCCAGCGAATGTGGGTAAGGTTACTGTGCGATACCTTGTTGAAATTCGTTGCTTTACGAGCATCCGACCAGTTCTGGGAGACCGGCCAGGCATCCCAAGTGTTAAAGTATTCGGAATCATCGAACCTTGGATCCTTTGGGTATGCCGACACTTTGATTTCTTCGGGAGTAACAACCGAAAACTGCTTCCACTTAGTTTTGAAATTCACCAACTGAATGCAGGGATTTTTCGGTTCGGCAAACTCAGGAGGGAATTTGCGCTCCCACTTATAGGTATGCGTTTCGCCGTCAAGGTTGGCTAATGTAACGGCATCCCATGGGATGTTGTCGCTTGGCTTGGTACCGGGCTGATTGATGAAAATGCTCTCCTGATACTCGACCCAATCTTCATTCGGGCCGGAACTGAACAGTGTGGCCTCTCGCATTGCAATTCCATCGGGGTATATAGTCCAGTACTCGTCCGCCCAGTCACTCCAGTTTGTCTCCGGGTCGACATAGCCCACATTATAGTTAAGATCGCAGGGAGTATATCTCCAGTGAACGACCACACGGGCATCGTTATCCTCAACAACACGAACGTGGGAATAGCGGCATTGCTTGTCGCTCATCGGCTCCATCATGCTGTCGCCGCCGCCGAGCCAGCCGCGGCGCTCGAAGAACTCATTGGTGAACCATGGGCCATTCTGCTCGGTCGCCCAGCAGGGTATATAGCTGCAACCATGCCAGAAGACGAACTTGTAGGGTCCGGTGTCGAACTGGACCACCACATCGGCATCATCGCTGATGCGCCATCTTCTATCCCATTCGAGCGTGTACTTTAGCTTAGTGTAAACGGCGCCAAATTCCTGCGGACCTGCGGGGCCGGAAGGCAGCCTGTGCGGGAGTGCATCGTGCAAAGTCAGCAGGGATTCTTCCAATTCACCCAGCTTATCGGCGGCGGATTTATTACCCCGGCCAAGGTCTGAAGACACCTTTTTGAATGATTCGGCATGAGCCCTTACCGATGCCTTGTAGTTGTTCCACTTTTCATCGTCGCCGGTATGCACATCCTGCAGGTAGTCTATCTCCTTGGCCATGTGCTCGAGCTTATTGCGTACGACCTCAATGCTGCCGTGTGTGCTTCGTGAAGAATAATAAATCTCTCTTACTTTCGCCAAATCCCTTTCTTTTACCGACTTGGCTGCCAGTTTATTCGCCTTTTCAGGCAGGTCGAAGATGTCCCTGGTGGCGGTTGCATAACGCGATGCCAGTTGTTTCAAATCCCCCGCCTTAAAATCATCCCAGATACCGTCTTCCAATTCCCATTGCATCTGACGTTTGGAATCTTTATCCTTAAAATCCCTCCCAATAAGTTTATTAATCTTATCACGCGAATCCTTGCCCGGCATGGCAGGCAGCACTGCAAAACCTTCACCGTCCAGATGCAGCGCTTTTCCAAACTTGCCATCAACAGCTTTACCATTCGTAATTTCGCCGTCATTACTATTGTCAGAGGCGTCTTTCGCACCATCGTCGAAGGGCCACCACCCAGCCAATCCTTCCCTTACAGCGCCGGGGCTGCGGTGGACGGCTGCAATCTCTTCGAGCGATAGTTTCTTAGAGAATATCTGAAGTTCGTCGATGTCGCCTTCGAAACCTGGTTCCCTCTGGCCAAACATGCGGAATTTCGGCCAACCGGCGTAGATGCTATGCTTGGGATTGTCGGTGTCCGCCCTGTTGAAATTCCACAGGGTCATCGATTCGATAGATTTGCCATCAATGTAGAAATTGTAGCGGCGATTGGCACCGGTCACAGCTATATGATGCCATTGGCCATCGCGAAGATTGGTTCCTCCGGGTTGCCCAAAAGCGATGGCTAAGTTGCCGAAGGCGTCTTCATCGGTCTGCTTATCGGGATCATCGACATCTTGCCTTGGCGGTACGCTCACGAGATAAACTAAATTACCGTCATCTTCCGATATAGAGATTACCTTGCTTGCTTCTTCCCACGTCCCTGCCCCGGCAGACTTAACGAAGAAGGGACCACCTCTTTTGGTCTTCACCCACATAGCGACAGTAAATTCTTCCTGCGCAAAATCAAGTGTAACACCGCCGCCCTTGGCCTTTTCCTCTGCCATCAACGCCTCTCTCGAGGCCCTCATAGTATCCTGCCATGTGTCCTTCTTGACATAGAACGAGGGATCCTGAGCAAAAGCGGCAGCAGCAAGCGAGACAGTAAGAACAAAATCTGCGACTAAAACAACACTATGCATTTTCTTCATTATACTTTTCCTTTCCTTGAGGTTTTGGTTGGGATCATTGTATGTCCTTGTTGAGCTGCCTCTCCGAGCCTGAGGGGTACAAAAACAAATAAACCGCTTTGATTATATTAAGACCATACCATTTAATTTTTGAAATGGCAAGCCTTAGAATCTCTCCTGATTTCACATTTGGGCAAAGGAGAGAAGAAAATTGATAAAACAACACTTTCTGCAAATGTGAAGTTTTTTAAAAGGCATAGGTGTTTTAGTGTGACTATTGGGTGTTGGCTTGCCCTTGTTTTTTAAGACAGATTTGTTATTCTATTGAAAATGAGGCTTAGCGGCATAGCGAGGCGTTTAATTTGGGAAATGTCAGAAAAAAAATATATTGCACTATGTATTGATGGGAGTAAGAAATGAAAAAGGTTGGATTAGTTTTGATAATGTTGAGTTTCGTGCCGGCTTGCCATCAGCAGGTGGAAGTAAAAAAATATGAACCGAATTGGGAGTCGCTTTCGCAGTGGGAGATGCCGCAGTGGTTTGACGACGCCGTCCTCGGAATATACTGCCACTGGGGAGTTTACTCGGTACCAGGCTACCTGTTTAACGACGGTGCCGAACAGGTTGACAGCGGCTTATGGTACGGCATGTTTATGTATGTACCTAATGACTCGGAGCAGCCCAATTATGGAGTCTATGACTTTCATCGCAAGACGTATGGCGACCCAGCCGAGTTTGGATACCATGACTTTGTCCCGATGTTCAAAGCCCAGAAATGGGACCCGGACCGGTGGGCCAAATTATACAAATACGCTGGTGCCGACTTTGCGGGTGTCGCCGCAGAGCACTGTGACGGTTTCTGTCTGTGGGACACAGAATTCGATGAGTACAATGTCATGGACAAGGGGCCGCGACGGGATGTTCTGGGTGAAATGTTTACCGCGGCCAGGAAGCAGGGTATGAAAACGGTTGCGACGTTCCATGAAACACCCGAAGAAATGTTTGCTGCCGGCAGAAGATATTGTCCGGAAGGTGTCGGTGTCAATAATCCTAAATACGCGGGCCTGTATGAGGTGGATCCAGATAGTGTGAAGAACAAAAAGCTGCTTGAGGTTGTGGACAAATACCGGCCGGACCAAGTATGGTTTGAAGATGAATTTTGCGGTGAAGAAAACTGGAAGCCATTCTTGGCATACTATTATAACGCAGCCGAAAAATGGGGCAAGCAGGTCATGATTGCCCAGAAGCACGGTGAAGCGCCTTTATCATGCTCAGTGCTCGATATAGAAGGGGGCATTTTCCCCGATGGTGTATGGGAATGGGCGGGCATGGAAGAACCTCAAGAACAGAGATGGCAGAAGGATGTGCCGATTGGGAATTATTGGGTTTATGCTGAAGGCGTGGGTTGCAGGCCGGTTAACATGCTGGTGGATGGAATTGTTGACAGAATAAGCAAGAACGGCGTAACCCTTCTGGATGTCGCTCCAAAGGCCGATGGAACACTGCCCCAGGCCCAGATCAATGGATTAAAGAAGTTGGGCGAGTGGATGAGCGTAAACAAAGAAGCTCTCTACGCGACAAAGTGTGCTCCTTTTACCGAAGGAGGAGTCGATACCTTCAAAGCGGGCTCGCTGAGGTTCACTGAGAAGGGACCTTACCTGTATGCGATTGAATTAGGGAACGAATGGCCCCCAACTGTTGGTTTTGCTGATTATAAAGATAGCAAGCCGCCAAGTACCCCCTATACAATCCCGGGCGTAAAGCCAAAAAAGGGCTCCGAGATTCGGATGCTCGGCAGCAGCAAGCTCCTGCCATGGCATCAGGAAGGCGAAAACGTGATAATCGATGAGCTCCCCGATCCGCTCCCGTGCGATTACGCTTGGTCATTCAAGATTAAGTGGTGTAACTAATTGACAGCGTACCTCCAGCTCTATTTGACCTCTTTGATTTAAATGAAGGTTTAATGTTTTCAAAAAAAATAACAGGATATACCAAAATGCGTTGCATTAAGATTTCAGTGATTTTGTTATTGTTGGTTTTAACATTGCCTTGTTTTGCACAAGAGGGGCTCATGTCGTGGTGGAGTTTCGATGAGGGACAGGGCAGGAGTGTTAAAGACAGTATCAGTGGTGAGGTTGACGAGATACGAGGCAATTACTGGTATGCAGAAGGAGTGAAGGGAAGCTGCCTGAAGCTGGATGGATACACTACGCATGTTGTTAGGTCGGCCGATGTTGCGCCTTGGCTGGGAGATGATTTTACCGTTGAGGCGTGGATAGCGCCACAGACTTATCCCTGGAACTGGACGGGGATAATAGATATGGAGAAGGAACACAAGGAGGGATTCTTTTTCGGTGTGAGTGCGGATGGCAATGTGGCCCTTGGTTTGGCGACGATGAGTGACGGGCAATGGTTCAAATGTATTTCGAGGGAGAAGATAGAACCGTTGAAGTGGTCGCATATTGCTGCAACTTACCAAGAGTCAGGAGAGATTGCGGTCTATATCAATGGTAACAAGAGCGGTGAGTTCTCGGCCCAAGAATACGGATGGGATTGGATGGGCCAGATTAGACGTCCTGAGGATGTTGAGATGTGGATTGGCCGAAGTCATACAAAGATGTATCCAAAAGGAACGGAGCGCGAACCAAGTCGGCAACTCTTGTCGAATATGGTTTTCGACGGTCTTATCGATGAGGTCAAGGTTCACAGAGGGGCGATGGACGAAAAGGAGATTAAGCGAGCTTACGAAAAGGTTCAGCCGAAGGCAGAGAAGCCTTTGAACTGGAGGAAGTTTCCGACAGAGGGAGCGGATAAGCACCAGTTCGGAGCCTACTATACTACGCTGAAATATGATGAAACGTGGGATAAGTTGTGGCGCATAGGTGAACATTCGGATATTGTAGTGACATTCGAGGAGCCGGTTAGGATTGTGTTCTGGCACGGGATAAATTATGCGGCAACTTTCGTTACCGAAAATGAGATATGGATGGGGGACCAGAGCCTGGAGTGTGGTTCGCCGTGGGGTTGTAATGAGCATATGTCTGACAAGCAGTGCCGATATGCGCATGTTCGTTTGATAGAAAGCAGTCCGGCTCGGGTGGTGATACACTGGCGTTATGCGTTGTGTGATATATTGTACCAGATTCCGAATCAGGATCCCGAGACGGGGTGGGGTGACTGGACGGATGAGTATTTTGTGATTTATCCGGATGTAGTTGCAGTACGTCACCAGGTCTTGCATAGCAGTAACTTTGGTGTTGCCCTTGATACGAGTCGTTGGCAGCGAAACAAGCCCTGGCATCAGTTCCAGGAGACGATAATGTTCAATCAGCCGGGGACCTGGCCGCAGGACAATGTTGATAAAGTCGAGGCCCTGACGGTGGCGACGATGGATGGTGAGACTTATACGTGTAAGTGGGGCGAGGATTCGGAATATGAAGAAGAGGAGATTGTCGAGCAGGATGCAGTTAAAAATGCGACTATTCAGATGGTAAATCTGAAATCAAAATTCAGGCATTTCATTATATTCGAGCCGGGTTCTGTGATAGCTCCGTGGGTCGGTGAGGGCCACAGTTTCTGGAATCACTGGCCTGTAGCGCAACTGCCGAGTGACGGTCGTGAGGCCCCATCGAATGACCGGCCGAGCCATACCTCTTTGTCGTGCGGTTCACCGGTGATACATGAAGGTGAAGGTGACTCGCATATTGCAGTGATGCTTTACGGGCTTAGGAACGAGCCGATAGAGGAGTTAGTGCCTTTGGCGAGGTCGTGGAATCATCCGGCGGAGTTGAAAGTTCTTGAGGGAAAAGTAAAGAGCAGTGGCTACGATAAATTTCAACGTTCATATGTACTGGAATGTAAAGATGGCGGATGCAAAGTCCAGATGCAGCTGGCCGGCAGTAAGAAGACGCCGATTGTGAATCCTGCGTTTGTGTTCAAGGGCTGGGGCCGGAAGAAAGTTACCGTTAAGGTCAGCGGCGAAGAATTCGAGGAAGGCAAAAATTACAGAGCCGGCTATGAGAAGAAAATAGGCGGTGTAGATTTGGTTTTATGGTTCAAAGGTGAATCGGAAGACGTGGAAACGTTGTCGATTGAGCCGAAAGATTAACGGTTTTCGAATGGATTTTAAGCGAATGACATCACATGCCGCTGAGCTTACAATGAAAAAAGTGGTTGTGAGGGGCCGTAAGGGAAATGCCACATAAAGATAAAAGGGGGAATAGACGGGAAATGTCAGATAGTTAATTCGAGGTTTTTCCATGGTCAATTGTCAAAACAATTCCGTATATAAAAAAATACCAATCGTTCAAAGTGCTATATTACTTATTCTTCGCCTCGTCGTCGGGTGGCATCTGTTGTATGAAGGTGTGGCAAAGTTATTAACGTCGGGGTGGACGTCAGCAGCGTATCTGAAATTTTCACGGTGGATACTGGCCGACTTTTTTGCCTGGATTACATCCAATCCCCAAATTTTGAAGGCTGTTGATTTGCTGAATGTATGGGGGCTGATATTGATAGGGCTGGGTTTGTTGTTAGGATGCCGGACTCGTTTGGCGGCTGTTGGGGGTATTTTGCTTTTGAGTTTGTATTATATAGCGTATCCGCCGTTTGCGGGCCTGGATTTTGGTACGGTCAGCGAGGGACACTATCTTATTATTAACAAAACTCTTATCGAAATAATAGTCCTGGCATTGATCGCAGTCCATCCGACTCGAAAACTCTTTAGTTTTGGTCCGGTGATCAAACATGTTTTGCTGAAAATGAAATCACGTGTCCCATCAAGCGACAGCAAAGAGACCCTACTGCAGCGGCGACAGTTTATTAAGGGTCTTGCGAGCCTGCCTTTATTAGGTGTGTTCATCGCATTGGTCTGGAAAGACAGGAAGAGAATAGATGTTGATGCCGTAACGGGAGCCACTATCAAGATCGATGAAGAAGTATTGGCCGTAGCAGGCAAGTTGCCGTACGGACAGATAGGCGATTTGAAGTTGAGCCGGCTGATATTAGGCGGCAATCTGATAGGGGGGTATGCCCACGCCAGGGACCTTATGTACGCCAGCGATTTGTTTGTCCATTACAATACAGAAAAGAAGATTTTTCAAACCCTGATGCTGTGTGAACTTTCGGGTGTAAACAGCATTATACTTACGCCCGAGCAAATTGATGTGATCCGGAAATACAATAAACTTTATAAGGGTAATATTCAGACCATTGCCATGGTGGACTCTGCTGAGGCGGCCGATACCGCGGTCGAGAAAGGTGCCTCCGGCATCTATATTATCGGCAATCACTGTGACTGGACGGTAGAGGCCGGAAAAGTTGACGAGCTTGGCAAGCTGCTGGATTATATCCGGTCGAAAGGCTATTCGGCAGGACTTGGCGCTCATTCCATTCAAGCTTTGATGGTGTGTGACGAGGCGGGTATCGAGCCGGATTATTATGTCAAAACCCTGCATCATGACAACTACTGGTCCGCCCATCCTATGGAAAACCGTATTCCGTTCTCGGTGGATACGGAAAAATCTGAGGACCACAACCAGTTCCATGACAATATGTTCTGTATGTTCCCGGATAAGACTATTGATTTTATGAAAAACAAAAAGAAACCCTGGATTGCTTTTAAGGTCTTGGCCGGCGGCGCTATCGGTCCCGAGGATGGATTTAAGTTTGCTTTTGAAAACGGGGCTGACTTTATCTGTGTCGGCATGTTTGATTTTCAGGTTGTCGAGGATGTGAATATTGCGATTGATACATTGAGTAATCTTTCGAACAGAAAACGCCCATGGACGGCTTGATTTGCACAAATACCAAAAGATACTTTGCAGAAAAGGCTTGAAAATTGTCATCCTGAACCCCGATGTATCGGGGTGAAGAATCTCGGGCGTACTAAAGTTTGAGATTCTCCCTAAGGGATAAATTCGACTGCGCTCAGTTGATGGGACACTCAGAATCGAGCCGGTTGAAGAAGTAAACTTCTATGGCCTAACGGGAATAAGAAAAGGGCTTCGGAATAAATCCGAAGCCCTTTGTAATCAATGCTGCTTAGTACGTAAAAATCAAGCTGCAATTCAAGCGGTCTTATTCTTCTTCAAATAAATTCCATAACGAGTCGCAGTCATCCTCATAAGGTTGCGTACATGCCGTCCATTGAGCAAGAAACTCGACAAAGTCAGCAAGTCCCACCCTGCAGTCCTCGTTGACGTCCGCAACGTCGTAACCCAATGCACCGCAGTCATCGTCCTCAACTATTACGGTAACTGCTGCCTCTTCGGCTGTACCGCCGGAATCCTCAACATCGAGCGGGAAGCCGTATGGGTCCGGCTCTAACCAGTCCACGCTGTATTCCAGGTCATTGCTGTAAGGTGTCAAGAGGACCACACCGTCAATGTTCGTCTCCCATGGCTCGGCGACCCAGTCATTGTCTTGAGCATGTACGCAAATAGTCTGCGGCATGTTCCACCCGCTGGTCATCGTACTTTCAGTCCACATCTGGTTCGTGGTAGTAGTAAACGTCAGTTTGTTCGGGTCAGTCCAGTCTTCGAAGTTCGGGTCTATTATAAACATTTCTTCCTCGAATGCCCACCCTTCGGCTGCAACGAGGACGTAAACAGTATCGGCCGGCTTAACCGAAAGTCTGACATCGAAGCACTCAGTACCACATGGGTCAGGCGGTGCTTGGCTCTCGGATAGCTCGATGCGGGACGGCAATGCACTAACGAAACGTATGTCGTTATCCATCACAGTAATATTCACAGGCATACGCACAGGCGTACAAGGATCATGATCATCATCAAAGTTGGGGTCCTCATCGCAATCTGCAATAAGCCAAAGTTGATAAGTCTCATGACCTTCTCTGTCGGTATCCTTGATAGCCTCGATATGTACCTTCTGCAGCACATCAAAGTTGTTCTGGTCAAAGACCAATTGGATGGTCCCGTCGCCGTCGGGGTCACCGCCCCAGATGAAGTAGTCATCATGATCTTTGTCACCTTCAATGTTGGGGTCGAGCGTAACCCTAACGGTGAACTTATCAATATAGGTTCCAAGATTACATGGGTCTTCACCAGGCCGCCAGCCTAATTTAACACCGAAGTTACCCACGACCGGGCCCTGAGGCTCCGGGCCATCCTCCTCGGGATCCTGGGGTTCGTAGATCGTGGTGATATTGGGGTCAACTGCGAAAGGAGACACGCCGCCGCGCCCCGGCCCGATGGGTGGGACCTCGCCTTCATAGCAAATGGTGTCAATGACCACTTGATCAAGGGCCCAAACACTATCGAAAAATCCTATCATCTCTATTGCTGGATTACCTGGTACTTCAAACTCATACGTTACGTGAAACCAGTCGCCACCGAGTTCAAACTCTGAAATCGGTTCAGGAGGCTCAAATTCGCTGAAATAATCGCCAGTTCCACCCTCGTACGCCTCAACTTCTGCAAAGGCCGGCGGATCTCCAAACATGGTCATTTGAATACGAATTCGTTTGGTACCGTCACCCGGGAAGTTTTGGATATCAAACGATAACCCCATGTCCAATGCCAAAACACCCTCACGGCCTTCGTATTCATCATGCCAGGTCCCGCCATCAACATAGTACTGATACATGTAACCACCTTCATCATCGTCAAACTCTTCGGGGTCCGGGTTCGTCCCATGGGATACCATAAGCTGATTTTCCGCTGCGTCTAAGCGCCAATCGTCATCTTCCCACAAAGCTTCGTCGAAATTAAAGGTACCATAGAGAGTTCCCGGTGCGCCGGCCCAATCCGGCGGGTTCAAGTCGGCGTCTTCGCCTAAGCCTTCGGCCAGTGCCGGTGCCGAAATCGCTAATACCATAACAAACATTATCAATTTTTTCATAATTAAATCCTCCATTCTTTCATGGTTTATTTAAGTTATAGTCATAAACTTCTTACTCCCAGCAGCTCGGGTCCAGTGGCTCTGTACAGTTGAACCATCGGCTGGCCATCTCGATTACGTCGTAAATGTCCACGTTACAATCCGGCATCGGATTACCATCACCGTCAATCCAGTCGTTGGGGTCACCCCCTAAGGTCTCCTCATCCATTAAATAATAAGGATTGCTGATGTCCATAGGCAGGATACCTAAGGCACCGCATTCATTGTCCTCGATGTCGATCTGGACTTCTCGCTCCATGCCATAGAATACTTCATCTTCCTCGTCCCACTCCGTGTAGCGTTCATCTGTGGTATCATCTACATTGAACACGATCCAGGCATTATAGTACTGGTCTCCGTCAGCGAAGGCTTCTTCAATCTGCAGCTCATCATCGTCATTGCCCTCTACGACGATGTTGAAGGGCACGTCCCACTTTGTAACGGCACCGATAACACCGGGTACGGGATTACCGTCGGACGTGAAGACTATAGCGTTGGGTTCACCGGGGCGATGAGGAATGTCCCCAATAAGATTCGGGTCCATTATCGGCGGATTGCCCGCGCCACCTTCGTTAGTCACGATGACTCTGACATACCCCTGCGAACCTGGGTTGGCGTCGTTCTCGGGTTTTACCTGCACCGTAACGCCGATAGTCTGGGAGAAGGTTACCCACGTCCCTAAGCAGGAACCACCATACCAAAACGTACATGTCCGCTGCTCCAATAGCTTGACGGGCGTCTCCCTTATCGGCCCTGTGCCTACTAAGTCGAATAATATGTCGGCTTTGTCGTTGTCTGTTACAGTTACTGCCACACCCTTCTCGCCCACGTAGTTTGCATCTGTCGGGTGGGCAAGGTAGTAAGAGGAAACAAGTATCGTGTGAGGGTCATCAAAGCCTTCGCCTTCCGGTTCAGGTATGCTATCCTCAACAGCCCTGAAGCGAACGACCTGCGGCTCGTTCCAGTTGGGGTCGCTGAAGTTGTTAGGGTCGGTGAAAGTGATATGGACCCTGTTGTCAAAGGCGTCGTCACCAGGCCCCATGGTGCTGCCGAGGAGAATAAGGTCGGGATTTCCGCCGCCGGGACCGCCATTCGGGTCAATCACAACGGTTACCGTGGCTCCTGTTTCCGGCTCGTTCCTCAGACAAACGGTAAAGTCGCCTTCAGTCTCATCCGTTTCATACACTGTCATCACGTTCGGGTCAATGATGATAGGATTAGGTACGCCGCTGGCGCCTACCTCTATTTTAATCTCGGATAAAGCAGTCCAGTCACCATCAGAACCATGGGTGCTATTGACAGTAATCAACACATATCGAGCACTTACGCCGGCAAAATCAGGTCCTTCAAAGCCGGTATAATCTTCTTCCCCGGTTGCCTCCGGCCAGTCGTCAAAGGTACCCAATTCGGTCCAGGAGGTGCCATCTACTGAATAGTCAATCGTTACATTACTGGGACCTCGACCGGTTTCCTCGTTGCCACTCCAAACATGCATGAGACCTAACCCATACACATGTCCCAGATCGTAATGTATCCAAGTACCAACTCCGCGTGCCGGATTCGGGCTGGCAGCAGTTTCATAACTGGTCCAGGTATCTTCCCACGCCGTACTATGGGTATCACCGACTAAACCGGAACCACTGACGGTGTCTTGCGCGGAAGCACCTAAAGTAGGAGAGTCTATATCCTCGCTGCTCGCGGTGGCCACGATACCGTTATCCTGGCCGGCACCGATATAGTCGGTATACGGCTGCGCCCTGGCAACAGTGCCCATGCATAACATTATTACCATAACAAACATTATTAATTTTTTCATAATTTTAATCCTCCAATTGCCTGTAAGATTCCATTAAGTTCCATGCTCTCACATCCTGTCCGCTACAGGCCTCGAACAGCTCGGAGAGCACTTACCCCTTACAGGGACAAACACAAATCAACTTTTTAACTTCTTCCTCTTTCGTAGCTTACGATGAATTTCGGTTCTTTGAGAATCAGCATAATCTCCTCTGGGAAATTGTGCACGTTCTCATTATTCTCAAACAGCTATAAAGCTACCCCCTATAATATATCACGTTTCATTTCGGTAGTCAAGAAAAATTACGCTTTTTGGAAAAAATGAGAGTAATTTCTTGCATACATAGGGGGGGGGCACTTATACCTGAAATGCCAGAAGTGTTTTTAATCACACACCCCAAAGCCGCCGGCCTGTTGTCCGTTAGCCCTTACGTCGGCGTGTCGGGCCCTTGTACCCTTATCCTGTTCAAAAACAGAGTGTACGCTGAAAATGGCCTTGGCAAATCTTTGGGATGAAGGTATAATCGGCAATATGAAAATTAAGGCGTATCTTTTAGGCATTTTTCTGAGACGTAAGTAATTTATTCCGGGGAACCAAATGTGAAAAAACCGTTTTTACTTAGAAGCGCCATTGTTGCTTCGCTCGGTGGATTGTTGTTTGGTTTTGACACAGCAGTTATCTCTGGTGCCGAACAGGCACTACAGGAGCTGTTTTCGGGAACTTATGATTTTCTTGCATCAGCTATGGGTTCTTTTGGTTTCCTGGGAAAAGCCGGTTTCTGGCACGGCTTCACAACAGCAAGCGCATTGATAGGGACTATCCTTGGTGCCTGGCTTGCAAGTAAGCCATCGGATACTTTCGGCAGGCGTAAAACACTATCCGGCCTGGCAATTTTATATTTTGTCTCCGCGGTTGGCAGCGCGCTTGCTTGGAACTGGGGATCATTTGTTATAGCAAGGTTCATTGGTGGCTTGGCGGTTGGAGGATCCTCCGTTGTAGGCCCGATTTATATTGCTGAGATCTCGCCCGCAAAAAGTCGAGGCCGTCTCGTAGCATTAATGCAGTTCAACATTGTTCTCGGTATTTTGCTGGCATTCCTTTCCAATTACATTATTGGAACTATGAGTCTGGGCGAAATTGAGTGGCGATGGATGTTCGGCGTTGAAGCCTTTCCTGCCGCTGCATTCTTCCTGTTTTTGTTTACAACCTCATTAAGTCCACGCTGGTTGATGGCCAAAGGCAAAGCAGATCAGGCCCGCGGGGCCATGGAAAAACTTGGTGAAGATAACATCGAACAGGAGATGAAAGATATCCAGGAGTCGCTCGACCTGGCTCATCATGCCGGCGAGGAACCGTTTTTCCGCATGAAGTATATCAAACCTATTATGCTGGCGTTTCTGATAGCAGCATTTAATCAACTTTCCGGTATCAATGCACTGTTATATTATTCAAAGAGAATATTTGAAATGGCCGGTGCAACCGGCTCTTCCGCCCTGCAGCAGAGTGTAATCGTAGGAGCAACCAATCTTGTATTCACAATGCTGGCAATGACGGTCATCGACCACTTCGGACGAAAAAAACTTATGTTGGTTGGTTCAGTAGGATATATCCTGAGTTTGTCAACGGCAGCATGGGCCTTTTATGCTGAGATGGGCGGAATGATCGTTCTAATCAGCTTTATGGTGTTTATCGCGTCCCATGCGTTCGGGCAGGGTGCTGTCATATGGGTTTTCATAAGCGAAATATTCCCGAATCGTATTCGTGCAAAGGGCCAGGCACTCGGCTCATTTACTCATTGGTTCATGTGTGCATTAATAGCATGGACATTTCCAATGATGGTTGGCAAACCCGATGCACCCGGCGCCAATCAGGCCGGCGGACGAGTATTTGCATTTTATGCCGCGATGATGGTGCTTCAATTGCTCTGGGTTATTTTCATGATGCCTGAAACAAAAGGAGTTCCGCTTGAGCAGATTCAGAAGAAACTCGGTATTGAATAGTCTCTCGATAAAGACCTGCTCCTCGCCAAATATGAAGATATTGTGGTTGGGGAGTTNAATTTCTGAAAAAAGGAATCGATCTATAAGATGGTTTTTTAATCCGTTAAAAGCCATTTAAAAACAATTTATTTGATTATTTTACATGGAGAATCGATATGAAATTGAGTGGTTACCTTATGAGAAGCACAGTTGTTGCTGCACTGGGCGGTTTTCTTTTTGGCTTTGATACGGCCGTTATCTCCGGAACCACCGGTTGGCTCAGGCAAATCTTCGAGCTCAGTGATATTAGCCTTGGTTTTACCGTAGCGACCGCATTGATTGGTACCATCGTTGGCTCCCTGGCCATTGGCCGTCCCAGCGATATTTTGGGACGACGTAAAGCACTATTTATCTTGGCTGCTCTTTATTTCATCTCTGCGGTCGGCTGTGCATTTTCACGGAGTTGGTATTCATTCATGATCTTTCGTTTCATTGGCGGACTTGGCGTCGGGGGCGCATCGGTAGTGTCTCCGATGTACACGGCCGAGATTTCACCTGCTCGTTTCCGTGGCCGACTGGTCGCATTTGTACAGTTCAATGTCATTTTCGGAATATTAATGGCTTATGTTTCAAACTATATAATATCTTTATTTAATCTAGGAATGATCGAATGGCGTTGGATGTTCGGGATTGAAGCATTACCCGCAGCGGCGTTTTTTGCTTTGCTTTTCATCAATCCCGAAAGCCCGAGATGGCTGGTCGCCAAAGGCAGGATAGACGAGGCCTCAGGAATATTGGATAAAGTCGGGACCGACACAGGCAGCGTCGAAGAAGAAATCAAAGAAATTCAAATTTCTCTGGACCTTGAACATCACACTCTTAAGGAGCCTTTCTTTTGTAAAATGTACTTTAAACCCATTACGCTGGCAGTAATGATGGCGGCATTTAATCAGCTATCCGGGATTAACGCATTGCTCTATTATTCCAAAGATATTTTCCAGATGGCAGGTTATGGCTCAAAATCAGCTTTATTCCAGTCAATAGTGGTTGGATTCGTTATGCTGGTCTTTACCATCTTCGCAATGGTGATTATCGACCATTTTGGTAGAAAGAAATTGATGTATATTGGTTCTATAGGTTACATCGTTTCTCTATTGGGTGCCGCATATGCATTTGTTTCGGGGGGGGGAGTCTTAGTCCTTATTTGCCTGATGGTGTTTCTTGCAGCGCATGGATTCGGTCAGGGGGCCGTGATCTGGGTCTTTATCAGCGAAGTCTTTCCAAACCGTGTTCGTGCTCGAGGTCAGGCGCTCGGAAGCTTTACGCACTGGTTTATGGCGGCGGTTATCTCACAGACATTCCCCTTGTTTGCAACGAAATTAGGCGGATATGTGTTTGTTATTTACGCCGGGTTTATGGTCATGCAACTCCTGTGGGTATACTTTATCATGCCGGAAACAAAGCGAATCTCTCTTGAGCAAATACAAAAGGAACTCGGCATCGAATAAGATCCTTTAATCACTCAAGACGCAAAGATGCCTTGTAATCCTCGGCGCCGTCTACCTCTACGTCCGCAGAAGATGAAGTTTTGAAGGATGTTCAGTTTGTAGGATGGGCAACATTATCCTTCCTGCATGAAGGCAGTTGCCCATGCTGAATTCTTGAGGCAAAGACTCAGTCAAACCATCATCTGAAAATCTATTCAAGCCACCTTGCTCCAAGTTTACAAACTAAAAATCGCAGTTGACGATATAAGTCACCTCGCCGGGGATAAAGCCTTCCCCGAACTCGAGGCGCTCGCCGTCGTAGAATAACTCAAAGTCCCAATCGCCGATCTCAATCTCGACGATCTGTCCATTCTGCTCATAGCTCGCTTCAGCATTTTTCTCCATCCAGCCACCTGAGACAGTGGCCGTGCCATCCTCACCAAAGGCGAACGTGATCTCATTTCCCTTTAAGTCGACCGTCAGTGTCTTGCCCTCAATCGAGGGCGCCTCATCGCTCGTGCGAATTTCCACCCGACCGCCGTTATCCAGGATGGCCGTTTTGGCAATGGCCGCTATCCGCTCTACAATTTCGGTGATAGGTGTGGCTATGGACAGTTCATCACGAGTGAAACAAACATATTGATTGTTGAACTCCTCGACCAAGTCATCTGGAATACACTTCGATCCCTGAAGCACTCCAATCAGACCACCGCATGTAGCCGCCTGGTTGTCGCAATCATAGCCGGCGGAAACTGCAATTCCCACCGTCTTCATGAAATCTCCCTGGCCATACAAAATCGCCATGATCCCGCATAACCCATTGTTAAGGGAAGACACTACACTGACAGGAGCCTCATACCTGCCCTTCTTATAGCGGTAGTATTTCTCGTGGATCATCTTGCGGGTGTCACGCCAGTCGTCATACTTCTTATGCCACCTCACTACATCGCGCATACCCTCGGCGAAGGGGCCTTTGTTGGGGACGGCTTCAATGGCCATATCGACAAGTTTCTCGACGTCTTTCTCGAAGAAGGCCGCGCTGATCATAACGCCATACGCAATGGTCGGATGGGTTCCCCAGTCATCGTTGGTAATTCTGGCCCCCCATAATGCCCGTTCTCCTGCCTTTTCGGTCATGCCAGGGTAGAATGCGCTCCAGATCTCGTTGACCAGTTGGGGATCAATCTGAAACCAATTCTTGTTGTTTTCTTTGCGTCCGGTATCAGGAGCGATGAGCCCTTTGCTCATGAGCGATCGAGCTGTATGATTTGCCACCCATATCCTGCGGTTAATGTGTTTTTTCCACATCTCGGTAATCTCAGGATATGTAATGTCCAACCCATACTTCTCTACGGCGTGCAGAGTGACAAACTCGATATCCGTATCATCATCAGCGAAGGCGCCTTCGACCGCGCCCATGAAAATGGGAATGTAACCGCGCCAGTCGTCCCGATTGAGTTCCAGCTTCGCGTCGTCGGCAAATGTGTAAATCCTGTCTACAAAAACAGGCACCGGCTCGTCAACGTAGTTGTTCTCAAATGGAAGTCCCATATAGTTTCCGACCAGCTGGCCGATCCAAAAACTGGAGACTTTATCCAGCAACTCCTCCTGCGAAATAGTCCGCTCTGCTGATATACATAATTGGCAATTGACCGCCAATATCAAAAACACAACAACGAACAGCAATATTTTCTTATTCATAACCACTTCCTTTCTGAAGAACTTCCTTCTGCAAACACATCTAAACGGTTTAAAAGCATACTTTTCTCAAATTCCATAATTTGCAATTCTATCTTACACTAGGTAGGATGGACAACATTATCTTTCCTGCCTGAAGGCAGTCGCCCTTGTGGAATTTTTTAAATAGCCATGCTATACAGCGTGCGATTCTTCGCACCACTCCTTCTTTTAGTGGGCATTCGACGGCATCATCTCCCAGGCCTGTAGTTTCTTTATAGTTGCCGAAGCGCCTTTACTGAATAGCTTCACACTCACGCTATCGGCGCGGGTGGGATAGATGCGCCGCATGACCGCTTGGCGGTCGTTGGCGAAGACCTCGACGACGGATTTGTCAACGAAAACCTGCAGCTTCAGCAGCTCATCGGCACCTAATTCGAACGGCCCGGCTTCGGTCTTTTTTGATCCTTCACCAAGACTCGACTTGCGTGTATCTATCTTTAGCTTCTTATCCGCAGCATCATAATAGACCAAGGTTTCCTCTTTACCATCCGGCGAGCAGCAGACCTTTAGGCCGACCTGCTTAGCGCTACCCGGAGCGATTTCGAGCTTTAGCTCGATACTGTTACCACTAATCCCTTTCAAAGGTAATTCCGCGTCCGCCTTGACCGTAAGACCGGCCCGCCTCTGCTCGTTGTAGCGCAGCATTTCGAGTTCTTCAGGCACCTTCATCCGCAGCATACCATCGGCGCCTAACCACAATACCCGCGGCAGGCCCATCGTACCCGACCATCCGCTTGCCTCAGTGGTATCTTCCTCTCGTCTGTCGAATATCCACGCCCACATGATTCGCCTGCCCTTATCGTCCAGCAGACTCTCCGGAGCAAAATAGTCATTGTCCACCCAGCTCATCTGCTCGTGAAACTCGGGATAAAACTGCTCATCCTTCCACTCGCCCAGATAGTATCGACACCCCATCCGATGACTGATACACAAAAGCATGTACTTATCACCAAGCTTGAACAAGTCCGCACAGGATACATCTTCCTTGAGCGAAACGCCCTCGATGCCGTGAGCAAAAAGGTCGCCGACATACTCCCACGCCCCTTCCAGATTCTTGCACTTGGCAATACCGGGCATCTTGCCTCCGAAAATGGCATAGTAAGTGTCGCCCTCAAGCCAGCCATATGGATCCCACGAATCATACTTGTCATGATATTTATCGCCTTCGGTGGTCTTCGGCGTGATTAGTGCGAGCTTCTTCCATTCATTAAGTTCATCGTCGAGCGCCACGGCCATGGTATTATTCTCCCGCTGCTCATCGTGGAAGCACATAGTAGGCACCCCATCTTTATTGATGAATGCATTGCCGCTGAACATACCACCGGCCAGTCCCGTGGGATGGTGCCTCCAGTGCACAAGGTCCGTGCTTGATACATGCCCCCAGTTGTGCCCCCGCTCGTCCTGAAAAATATAGAAAAGATGGTACCTGCCATTCCAGAAAATCGCACCATTCGGATCAAACGGCATACCGAAACCTTCTGGAATGACGAAATGATACACCGGCCGATACGGATCCCTCAACAGTATCTCACGGAACCTTCTCTGTCCATCAATCAGCGTACCATGTTCCGTTGATCCCCCCATTGTCGAAAGCGTTTTTGCTAAAAATCCACTTGGCGCCCCAATTATTACCGGCCGCTGCCCCCCAAGCACCAGCTTACCCTTTTCCACATTTACTCCACCAGCCAGGTACGCCTCGCCGAAGTTACCCATCTGGTCGGCGATTGAGCCATTCTCAAACGGCCAC
>JGI10211J34971_10000186_pt1 | contig 48813 bp, 47 predicted proteins | sample Etolagsediment_FD_34971 | JGI IMG/M metagenome (IMG submission 34971) | reverse complement strand
AATGAAGTTTTTTACGGTGGCGGTTCTTACAAGTTAGACATGAAAAAATTTGAAACTCCATTTGTTGGTATAGTTATTCGTACGCTTGCAAATCCAGAGGATGCAACAGATTTAACTGCTGCTCAAAAACTTCAAGACCAAGTTAAAATAACTGCTAATTCCCATAATCCATTTGTACTACCTAACTACGATAAAGTAAGCTACAAAGCGACACTTGATCCAGTTCTTAATCTAGCGAAAGGATTAGCTCGCTATACAGAAACTTTTGGTTCAAAAGCTGAAGTTGATCCGATTCATTTTATAATAGGGACAGCTTCTGCTTGGGGCGGTCTACCTGACAAAGATGCACAATACATCAATGTCCAACCAAACCTTCCCGTTGGCAAATACGAACTTACAATCCAAGATGTTCCAGTAAAAGGTTTTTGGTCAATTAGTCTCTACAATGAAGCGGGTTATTTTCAAGCGAACAATCTTAATGCATATAGCCTTAACAACTTGACAGCTAAGCCTAATAGCAATGGAACTTACACTGTACGATTTGGTGGCTGTACAGCTACTACAGAGAACTGTCTTCCTGTTATGAAAGGATGGAACTACTCTGTTCGTATGTATGAGCCAAGTGAAGCAATCGTAAATGGCAGTTGGCAGTTTCCAGGGCCTCCAGTAAAACGAAAATAAATCAGATTTTAATATTAAAGGAAAAAGCTTATGAGACCATTATCTATGCTCCGAATCGCGGCTCTATTTACATTAACCTATTCTACAATTGTAACTGCTGAAGTATCTCAGCAGATACTTGAATCTATTTCAATACCCAATAAAGTCCAAACATCCATCGGTACATTGGAATTCTTCGATGGTGTACCAAATGACACCACTATCAACAAACTCTATGACAATCTCGACCGTATGCGAGCAGTAGAGGTTTATCTTAATAACCATGGTGCAGGATCACTCAATGCAATGCGTAAGGGCAATGCAAGCATCGGTGCAGATGCATCAAACAAGGTTACGATTACAGAACAGCTTCTTAAACCTGAGTCGCTCTACCTAACGGGGAACACCTCAACTTTGTATGCTCTCACGTACCTCGACCTGAAGTCAGAGGGAGCTCTCGTCGTGGAACTTCCACCCGGAATGCTGGGATTTCTTGATGATGCTTGGTTTAGATTTATTGACAACCTTGGTGTAATCGGTCCAGATAAAGGCAAAGGTGGTAAATACCTCTTACTCCCTCCAGACTACAACGGAGTTGTACCAAAGGGGTATTTTATAGTCAAACTTCCTACTTATAATAACCTGATGTTTTTGCGTGGTTCTATCGCTCATGGCTTAGCTCCTGCTGTAAAAAATATTAAATCTAAGCTAAAAATCTATCCGCTTACTAAGGCAGATAACCCTCCTGCAACTGAGTTCATCAACTTTTCTGGTAATAGCTATAGTACCATCGTCACCCGAGACATTAGTTTCTTTGAAGATCTTAATGAACTTGTTCAGATTGAACCAATTGACGCTATTGGAGCAGAGATGCGCGGTCAACTAGCAGCGATTGGTATTGTAAAAGGGAAGCCTTTCAAGCCAGATGCTCGTATGAAAAAGTTGCTTAATGAAGCCGCTACTCTTGGTAATGCTACTGCTCGTGCTATAACATATCAACCGCGCATCGGAGGTGTCTTCATTTACCCTGACACCAACAGTGCTTGGACAACAGCTTATGCCAATAAAAATACTTCTTTTGAGGCTAATGGTACTATAAATCAGGATGCACGACCACTGTTCTACTTCAACGCGACTGGCGTTACACCAGCGATGGCAACAAGCCACCCTGGAGCAGGTTCAGATTATGCATTGGCATATTTAGATGCTAACAAGAAGGCTTTTGATGGTTCAAAAACTTATAAACTGCACCTTCCACCCAATGTTCCCATCAATAATTTTTGGGCAATAACACTCTACGATACACAAACGCGCTCTTTACTACAAACCAATCAGCCATTTCCTACTGTTGGCAGTCAAAATAAAGGCATAAAGAAAAATGCTGATGGTTCTTACGATATTTACTTCGCGCCTAAAGCACCAAAAGGCAAAGAAGGAAATTGGCTACAAACGATACCGGGTAAAAGCTGGTTTACTATACTACGTATGTATGGTCCATTACAGCCTTGGATTGATAAAACATGGCGTCCAAGCGAAATTGAACTTTTAAAATAAGGAAAAAAATGAAAAAATTATTAACTCCCTTGAGTATACTCATAACCACTACACTTCTAAGCTTACCGTGTTCTGCTGCGGTGACAAAGGATGAACTCAAAGCTATCTCTGTCCCTGATAAGGTAGAGACAAGCATTGGAACTCTTGAGTTCTTTGATGGTGTTCCAAATGATGCTACTGTTGCCACTGTGTATGACAATCTAGACCGTATGCGTGCAATGGAAGTATTTTTAAGTAATGTTGGTGCTGTTTCTATGTACAGTGTTCGTACAGGGTTAGCAAACGCAGGAGCTAAAGGAGCAAATAAAGTTGCTCTTTTTAAAGAGTTAATGGATTCTCAAACGCTAGTTGTTACAGCTAATACTTCTACACTTTATGCTTACACTTATACTGATCTTGTACAGGATGGTCCAACAGTTATAGAAGTACCACCTGGAATGCTCGGGTTTCTTGATGACGGTTGGCAGCGTTTTGTTGGTAATATGGGTGTAACAGGACCAGATAAAGGTAAAGGTGGAAAATACCTTGTAGTTCCACCTCACTATACAGGTACTATACCAAAGGGATATTTTCTACTCAAACCTTCTACAAACCGAAACTTTCTTTTTTTGCGTGGTTCAATCAAAAATGGTTTAAAACCTGCTGTTGAAAATATCACCTCAAAACTAAAAGTCTATCCTCTAAAAAATGCGAAAAAACCAACACCGACTGAATTTGTCGATATGTCTGCTAAGGCATTTAACACAATTTTACCGAGTGATTTTTCTTATTTTCAACAGCTTAATGAGATTATTCAAGAGGAGCCAATCGATGCTATTAATCCAGAGGTACGTGGTGCAATTGCTGCTTTAGGTATTGTCAAAGGTCAGCCATTTACTCCTGATAAAAGAATGAAAAAACTCTTAAGTGAGGCTGCAACACTTGGTGCGGCTACTGCTCGTACTATTACATATCATCCTCGTTTTTCAGGTGTAAAAATCTATCCAGATGATCCAAATAGCCTTTGGTCTACGGCGTTTGCAAATAAAAACACAAGTTTTGAAGCAGATGGAACGATGAATATTGATGCACGGGTCTTATACTATTTTAATGCGGGTGGAGTAACTCCAGCTATGGCTACTGCATACCCAGGAAAAGGTTCGGATTATGCTCTAGCATTTCTCGATGCAAATAAAGAGGCATTTGATGGTTCAAAAACCTACAAACTCCATTTGCCAAAAAATGTACCAGTAAATGACTTCTGGGCTGTCACACTTTATGACACACAGACTCGTTCACAACTTCAAACTAGTCAAAAATTTCCAACTATTGGAAGTCAAACGCCAGGAATGAAAAAGAATGCTGATGGCTCTTACGATATCTACTTCGCACCTAAAGCACCAAAAGGTAAAGAGGGAAATTGGCTACAAACTGTGCCAGGGAAGAGTTGGTTCACCATACTTCGTATGTATGGCCCACTACAGCCTTGGATAGATAAAACATGGCGTCCAGGTGAAATAACACTTGAAAAATAAGAGCTTATAAACCCTTATTTTGTAGGAAACATAAATGTAATTTGTGCCTGTAATGTCCAATCTGCACTGTTATCTGTAGGTTTTACTACATTTGTGTAGGCTCTAAGAGAGGCATTCATAGCTTGTTTGCCTAAATGAAAAATCTTTCCAGCACCTCCACCAATAGGAACCGTCCATCTCTCATCAGCTGGTGCTTGCCAATTATATGTCATAGTAGGTGCAGTAGAGAGATACCATCCATCAGGAAGGTTGTAGTTGATAAAATACTGCATAGATGTGGAGTTAATTTGATTTGATTCATCTCCACTAGGTGCCCAAACCTGTGTCACAAGTCCTCCAAATACCCATCTTCCAGGCATTGTTAATGCAAGAGCAGAAACACCACCACCCCACTCTTTAGAACCATATTCTCTACTAGAAGCAGGAAGCATTACAAGAGGTGAAACACCCCAAATCCAACCTTTATAAGCCTTTTTAGGAGAAAAGTAAGCGACTACTTGAGTATTTCCAAGTCCAGTTTTTGTACCATCTTGTGTAATATAATCAGGCTGTGTTGTAATGGGTACTATCGTTCTTGAAATAATGTTCCACTCATCATTTAGATCAAAAGGAACAACAGGTTGAAAAAGCATCACATTTTGTGTCTGATTGTCCGGACCGATATTAAAGTTTGTATTGTTTTGAAAAGGTACTGAAATCATTGCAGCAAGCGGATTTTGTGCTGCTTTAGCGAGTGCTAGTTTGGCTTTCGCTTCTGATGAAGGTAATTTATTGGCTGCATTTGATGAAGCAAAAGTTATTAAAGGGAGTAGCAACAATGAAGTTGCAAGTGATGTTTTACTATTTTTCATTTTTTTTCCTCTGTTTATAAAAATTGAACTATTAATATATATATGTAAAGTAAGCCGTAGCACCTGAGAGTGAATTTTTAACATCAAGTCTCACATTTCCATTATCTGCGGCGAGTTCTAAATTATTTGAATTGTAGCCAATTCCAAGACCGTAGTTATCTAAAAATCTATACTCTAGATTGATAGTAGTAGAAATAAAAGAACCTTCAAAATCATCATAATGTAGATAAAAGTAGTCTGCTTTATACTGTGCAAAAAGTGTTTTATCAATTATTGTATATTCACCTCTAAACCCCACAACAGGTAGTGGTGCTAAGAGTTGTGAGCTTGACACTAACGTATCTGAAGCCACACCACTAATTGTTCCAGAAGCATTAAGTCCAACATCTAAATTAGTCACATGAAGTCCTATACTCAAACCTAACTCAACATCTTTGTTATGATAAAAAGAGTAAACATAATTCAACTTGTAAATATCCATGTTAAAGTAGCTACTTACACTTGCACCTGCACTAATAGTGTCATTGTTTTCACCCCAATCAGAAATATCTTGATTTATTACTCTTTCACCACTACTCTTAACACTAAAGTAAGAGAAGTCTATACTATGCTTCTCATTAAAACGATAATAGCCATCAAGACGAAATACATTTGTATCATAGTTCATACCCAGTTGATCTTTTGTATTGATACTCGCGTTTAAAGCTCTTTTTGAAGGTCCTATCTGCATCTCAGTCTCAAAGTTTGTAACATACATTGCACCAATGTTAATTTTAAACTTATCTTGGACCTCCGCAAAGAGAGTAGAAGTAAGTAACATTAACGAAAGAAGTATTGTATTTTTCATATTTTCCCTTTTTTATTTATAATATTGTACATAAAACATTTTAAGTTGTAGATGTTTTTGAAAGAACAAAGAGATATAAGTAGCAACCTTTTAAATAAAAAGTTCTATAACCTGTAGAGACTGTGAAAGAACTAACCCTGTATAAGTAAAAAAGTCGAGCTTCAGAATATATTTCAAAGTTCAGATGGATAAATTCACTTTTTGACGAAAAAAGGCCCTAATAAAGTATAAAACTGCAATATACTCCGCTATTTCTTGCTTGATACTCTCAATATTGCCACTTTTATTGGCTCGTATCAGCTTTTGAAACAGTGAGATACCAATCAGATTCAACAATCGTCTAAAATTATAGGTAAGCATAATCAAAGCATTCTCTCCAGCAACTTTTGTTTTTCCACGCATCAAAAAATGGCTCCAGCCTAGCTTTTGTTTTATTGTATCAAATGGGTGTTCTGCTAGAGCAGCACGCTGTTTAATCATCGTTCTAGCCTTAAGGGATTGCATCTTTGTACGGTGCTGGGTAATAAGCGCTTCATGTTCCCATCGCCAAAGACGTTTCGCAGGTGTTTTTTCTGGAAGACACTCTGCTCGTAGTGGACAGACTTTACATACAGAGTTGGTACCGTAATACATAAAACGCTTGATACCCTTATTCTCATAAACATCTATCCCTTCATCAACACATTTCTTAATCTCTTTGGGATTGTAGTAACCTGCATCAGTTGCAACTTTGATATATTTATTACCTGTAGCCTCTTTAGCTTGGGTTGCTAGAGGATATATATGGTTGATCTAAATCAACTCCTTTAGTTGAGATGTCAGTAGTAACTATAAACTTATATTTCCCATCAACAGCTATCTGGGTATCATAAGCCATTAGGTGATGTGCTGGTTTACGCATTAAAGTAGCATCTGGATCACTTTTACAATACTGTGTTACATTACGCTCTTTCAATGTGTGTAGATTGCTACTCAATTTTGATTTATATTTTTGAAGTCGATTTAAATGTTGCTTGCTTACTACTGGTGTCATCTCTTTGGAGTTCTTTCACAATCTCTGTAAGTTGTGGCACAAAAAAGTTTTTAATTACTAGCTTTATTACTTCTCAGCACTTGTGAGTTTTTTAGTGGTATTTCTCTAAAAAACTAATTAAATTCTCGGTAGCATATAGACAGCCATACATCTCAAAAACTCGTTTATTTTCTTCATTTAGCTATAATTCCATCAATGAAAAAGAAACCAGAATTTAAAGTTGTATCACCGTATCAGCCGGCGGGAGATCAACCAAAAGCGATATCTACACTCTCAGAATCTATCCTAAAAGGGAATCGCTACCAAACACTGGAAGGTGTAACAGGTAGTGGTAAAACGCATACTATGGCGCGTGTTATAGAGAATGTGAAGATGCCGACTATCATCATGACTCATAACAAAACACTTGCTGCACAGTTGTACTCAGAGTTTCGTCAGTTCTTTCCAAACAATCATGTTGAATATTTTGTCTCTTACTATGATTATTATCAGCCGGAGGCTTACATACCACGTCAAGATTTATTTATAGAAAAAGACAGTGCTATTAATGATGAATTAGAACGTATGCGTTTAAGCTCAACTGCCAATCTTCTCTCTTATGATGATGTAATAGTTATTGCTTCAGTATCGGCAAACTATGGACTTGGTGATCCAGAAGAATACCTTAACATGGTTCAAGCTCTAGAAGTTGGAGATGAAATAAATCAAAAAAAACTTCTGTTGCGTTTAGTTGAAATGGGCTATGCTCGAAACGATACATACTTTGACAGTGGACATATTCGTGTTAATGGTGAAAGTTTAGATATTTATCCACCTTACTATGAACAAGAAGCTATTCGTATTGAATTCTTTGGTGATGAAATAGAAGCCATCTACACCTTTGATATCATAGACAATAAACGTCTTGAAGAACATAAAAACATAACAATTTATGCTACTTCTCAATTTAGTGTTGGGCAAGAAAAAATGGCACTTGCAATTAAACGTATAGAAGAAGAACTTGATGAAAGACTTGCATACTTTCAAGAAGAGGGAAAACTTTTAGAGTATCAACGTTTAAAACAGCGTGTTGAGTTTGACTTAGAAATGTTACAGACGACTGGAATGTGTAAGGGTGTTGAAAACTATTCGCGTTTACTTACAAACAAAAAACCAGGAGAAGCACCTTTTACACTGCTAGATTATTTCGCACAAAACAACAAAGAGTATCTTGTTATTGTTGATGAGTCTCATGTTTCTCTGCCTCAATATCGCGGAATGTACGCAGGAGATAGAGCAAGAAAAGAGGTCTTAGTTGATTATGGTTTTCGCCTTCCATCAGCCCTTGACAATCGTCCTTTAATGGCAGATGAGTACATTAACAAAGCGCCACATTATCTTTTTGTCTCAGCAACTCCTGCCCAATATGAGCTAGAAATGTCAGCTGTAAAAGCTGAACAAATCATCCGTCCTACTGGTCTGCTAGACCCTATTATAGAGATAAAATCATCTGACAATCAAGTTGAAGACATTCATGATGAGATTAAAAAGATAACTGTAAAAAACGAAAGAGTTCTCATCACAGTTCTTACTAAAAAAATGGCAGAAGCCCTGACAAAATATCTTGCAGACTTAGGTATAAAAGTTCAGTATATGCACTCTGATATTGACACTATTGAAAGAAATCAAATTATTCGTTCACTGCGTTTAGGCGAGTTTGACGTCCTCATAGGGATTAATCTTCTCCGTGAAGGACTTGATTTGCCAGAAGTAAGTTTAGTTGCTATTTTAGATGCAGATAAAGAAGGTTTCCTAAGAAGCGAAACGGCACTTATCCAAACTATTGGCCGTGGTGCTAGAAATGCAAACGGTCGTGTAATACTCTATGCAAATAAGATTACAGGCTCTATGCAAAGAGCAATGGACAAAACGCAGGAAAGAAGGGAAATACAAGAAGCTCATAACAAACAACATGGCATCACACCAACAACAACCATTAGAAAATTAGATGAAAATTTAAAACTTGAAGATCATGGTGGTATTTACCAAAAACATAAAAAAATGGATAAAATACCAGCTACAGAAAGAAAAGCTATAACCAAAGAGTTACAGTTAAAAATGAAACAAGCAGCTAAAGAGTTAAACTTCGAAGAAGCAGCTCGTCTTCGTGATGAAATAATGAAAATTAAACAACTTTAGGAAAAAAATGGAAGATACTTTTAGTAATTTAGCGACTTATGGATATATAGGACTTTTTCTCTACTCTCTTGGGGGTGGATTTGTAGCACTTATTGGTGCTGGTGTTTTGTCCTTCATGGGAAAAATGGATTTAAGCATGTCCATAATGATTGCATTTATAGCAAATGCCTTGGGTGATATACTCCTATTTTATATGGCAAGATACCAAAAGAGCATGATGATGGAAGGCCTTCGTAAACACAGACGTAAACTTGCACTCTCTCATGTTATGATGAAGAAGTACGGATCTTGGATTATCCTGCTTCAAAAGTTTGTATATGGCATTAAAACACTTATACCAATTGCAATTGGGCTTACAAAATATGACTTTAAAAAGTTTGCTATTTTGAATGTGTTTAGTTCTGCTATTTGGGCACTTATATTTGGATTTGGAAGTTTTTATTCAGGCAATGCTTTGGTTGAACTTGCCAAACTTATAGGGGATAAACCATGGATAGCGCCAATGATACTTGTAGTTTTTGGTAGTGCTTTATGGTTGTATATGGAAAAAGCAACGAAGAAAAAAGTCAAGAAATAAATTGTAGTTTGTGCTAAAGTCAGTCTTGTGACTTCCTTTAGTTTAATGTAGTGAAGCTAGAATTTTTTTAGCTTCCTACGATTGGTCCATATGGAGCATAATCGATATGCTCTTCACCTTGATATTTTTTATAGTTAGCAATAAACATCTCAGCTAACCTATCTCTTGTTTCATCAAATAATTTTTTATCTTTCCAAGCGTTACGAGGGTTTAAAATTTCAGGTTTAATTTCACCTAATGTTTTTGGAACCTGCAATCTAAATGTTTTAGTAGTGTCAAACTCACTCTCGTTTATACTGCCATCAAGAATAGCATTGATACAAGCACGTGTATTTTTAATACTCATGCGTTTTCCAACACCATATGCGCCACCAGTCCAACCAGTGTTTACAAGATAAACATTTACACCATGCTCATCAATTTTTTCACCAAGAAGTTTGGCATAAACAGTTGGATGAAGAGGTAAAAAAGCTTCACCAAAACAAGCTGAGAAAGTTGCAACTGGCTCAGTAATACCACGTTCTGTTCCAGCAACTTTTGCTGTATATCCACTTAGGAAGTAGTACATTGCCTGTTCTTTTGTAAGTTTAGAAACTGGAGGTAAAACACCAAATGCATCAGCTGTTAGAAAAATAATGTTTTGTGGATGACCAGCCATTAAGTTTTCTTTGTGATTTTTTATATGCTCTATAGGGTAAGAAACACGAGTGTTCTCAGTTTTTGAACCATCTTCGTAATCTACTTCACCCTCACCATACATTACTACATTTTCAAGTAATGCATTTGTTTTAATAGCACCATAAATTTCTGGCTCACTTTTACCATCAAGGTTAATCACTTTAGCATAACACCCACCTTCAAAATTGAAGACACCGTAGTTATCCCAACCATGTTCATCATCACCAATTAAAGCTCTATGAGGGTCAGTAGAAAGCGTAGTTTTACCTGTTCCGCTTAATCCAAAGAAAAGTGCTGTATCACCTTTTTCCCCGACATTTGCAGAACAATGCATAGCCAGTTTACCTTCTAAAGGTAACCAGTAGTTCATCATTGAAAAAATTCCTTTTTTCATCTCACCACCGTACCATGTACCACCAATAATCGCTAAGTTTTTTTCAACATCAAAAAGTACAAATACTTCTGAATTGAGTCCATGCTCTTTCCATTTGTCATTTACAGCCTTACATGCGTTTAAAACAACAAAATCTGATTTAAAAACTTCTAGCTCTGATGCCGTTGGACGAATAAACATATTTTTAACAAAATGTGATTGCCAAGCTATTTCAGATACAAAACGAACTGATCTTTTTGAAGCTGCTGAAGAACCACAAAAAACATCTGTAACATATAAATCAGTATTTGAAAGCTGTTCTTGCGCTACAATTAAAAGCTCTTCAAAAATTTCTGAAGAAATTTTCTTGTTAACATCTCCCCAAGCTATATACTTGTTAGAAGGGTCACGATCAACAAAATACTTATCTTGAGGACTTCGTCCGGTAAAGATACCTGTATCTACAGCTGTAGCACCCTTATTAGTTTGTTGCACCTCACCATTATCCAGTTCATGTTTAATTAACTCATCATAACTCAGATTATGGTAAACATTACCAATATTCTTTAATCCTAACTCTTCTAATTCTTTCAAATTCATAATTTACCTTGTGGTACTTTTTGTATGTGAAATTATACACATAATAAACATAAATTAAATATAAACTAACTCTTCTATTTTTAAATTAAGTAGAAAAAATTTGTTTTAAGTATATTCTGATAAAATTTCATGTTTCAAAAAATGCTCGATTAACTCAGTGGTAGAGTGCCTCTATGACATGGAGGTGGTCACTGGTTCAAGTCCAGTATCGAGCACCACCTAAACTTGCCTTCCCTAAATATTTTCAACTATTGTCAGTAGATATTTTTTTTCAGAATCACCCACAAAATAATCAAAACCATAAAATATATCAATATGTTTCAAGAGAGAATAGTCACACTCAAGAAGCTTGAACTTTTAAAGGAGTTAGGATTAGTTGATGTGGCAAGAGAATTATTGTTTATTCAAAAAAAGAAAGATATTAGAATAAGGAATTGAAAAGCTATTATACAAGGAGTAGATGACTTAATATCTAAACCCCTAGAATAAGGGGCTAGTTTTATTATGACATTCAGAGAGCTAAAAGTTCTCTTTGCAGATACTTTTCTATGTTAGTAATATGAACTAGACAAGCGTTTTTTAGCTACTGTATCAGCATATACTCTTGAAAATAATGCCAATAAAATAAAAAATATTATAAATTAGTCCATTTGCCATTTAATTATTACAGATGCGTACGCAGTCACAATATCATCAACGACTACTCCCCCTACCACAACATCTTCTAGTCCCATATATCTTGCACCAATCTCTAAATCTATAAGCTCAGTTGCATGAAGATTAAAACCAGCATCGGCTCCATAATAGGTTGCTGTTTCAGATTCAGAAGGAACTCCAACAGCAGCTGCTGTAATATTAGCAATACCACCATTCGCACCTATAAAAAAGTTTACAGGTTTTGAAAAATTAAACATATACTGAACTTCAGCTCCATAAGTATGTAAAGAATTTAAATCCTCTACATCGTAATGACGTGCGCTTAAAAAGATTCTATAATCATCTGTTTGTGCACCAACTTTTAACCCAACACTAGCCATTTCTTTATCTTCATAAGTGCCACCTGCACCTTCGATATCTACACTGCTTCCACCACCCTCTATAGCAAATAACGAATGCGTGTTATACGAATAGTCCGCCGCTAATGGAATTGCTGTCATCATAGCTACTAAAGCTATTTTACTTAAACGATTTTTCATATCTTTCCTTTTTTATTAATACTACGAATTAATACTACGAACATTATACCTCGTAAAATTTGAAGTACACTTTAAAACTATAGTCCTTAAATCGGTATTACTGACCTAAACTTTAGACATAATAGCATTTGCACTTACAATCCCACTACTAAATGCCCATTGAAAATTATATCCGCCTAATTCTCCTGTCACATCAACCACTTCACCAATAAAATATAAATTTTGCACATCTAATGCTTCTAAAGTATATCTGTTGAGCTCTTCAGACAAAACTCCACCTCGGCTCACTTCAGCCTTTGTAAAACCAAAATTACCAGCCGGTGCAAAACTATAATTATGTATTTTTTTAAGTTTATCCATATCTTCTTTGTTTAGTTTACTACACTCTATATCTTCTACGTCTAAGGCTTTTAAAATAGCACGAGAAAATCTTTTTGGAAGCGGAATGACAGAACTAACCAGTTTCTTACCTGCATTTATCAACTCTAAAATATTAAACTCAGGTAAAAAATCTATACTTATATTGCCTTTTTTCCAATAAAGCGACGCGGACAATACCGCCGGTCCACTGATTCCCTTATGTGCAAAAAGCAAATCTTCTTTTAATATTTTATCATTTACAGTAATATGAACGTAGCAGCTTAAACCGCTAAGTTCTTTCATCCAAAATTGATCTTTTTGCAGAGTCATACCTACAAGTGCCGGAGTAAACTCTTTAACTTTAATGTGAAAGCTTTTTGCAATCTTAAGACCAATTTCACTTGCACCTAAAGTTTGAAAACTCTTACCGCCTGTTGCTACTACAACAGTTTTAGCTCTTAAAGTTCCTTTTGATGTTTGTAATGCAAAGATATCTTCTACTTTTGTTAAGGCTGAAATCTCTCTATTAAGAAACATTTCACAATCTCGTATTTTGCTTTTTAATATGTTAATTATTTCATCCGAAGAATTTTTACAAAAATAATATCTCTCTTTTCGAAGAACAGGTTCTACACCGTTATTATCTAAAAACTCTAGCAAGTCATCTCTTGAAAAGACGGATAAAACATATTCAATAAGCTCCTCTTCTCCATCAAAATTATTTTCACTTACTGCTACGTTTGTAATATTACATTTACCACCGCCAGATATTTTCAGCTTTTTTGCGACCTTTTCATTTATATCTACTATTGCAACTTTTACTCTTTTATCCAGGTGACTTGCACACATCAACCCACTCGCCCCTGCACCAAGTATTAAAACATCATATATTTTCATAAAGAAATTATACTGTATAATGTCATTAAAATTAGATTCCAAGTTATCATGCCCTAGTGGTGCTGATTTGGAATGACGGAATATAAAATATGAGCAACAAACTACACATAGTATCTCTTGGCTGTACTAAAAATCTTGTCGATACAGAAGTTATGATGGGAAAGCTTCAAAACTTTGAGTTAACAGACGACAATGCAAACGCAGATGTCATTATTGTAAATACCTGCGGATTTATCGATGCTGCAAAAGAAGAGTCCATAAATACTGTTCTTTCCCTTCACGAACAAAGAAAAAAAGACTCTGTTTTAGTTATGGCAGGTTGTCTGAGTGAGAGATATCAAAATGATTTGTATACTCAAATTCCAGAAGTTGATATTTTCACTGGAGTTGGCGATTATGAGCGTATTGATGAACTTTTAATCGAGAAAAAAAGTAGATTTTCAGATGAAGTTTATCTCATAGATGGCGCTGAGCGTGTTGTGACAGGTTCGACATACCATGCATACATCAAACTCTCAGAAGGATGCAACCAGATGTGTAGCTTTTGTGCTATTCCCTCTTTTAAAGGAAAACTGCACTCTCGTACATTAGACTCAGTTGCTAAAGAAGTTGAAGGACTTGTAAAAAAAGGTTACTTTGATTTCTCTTTTGTTTCACAAGACTCAAGTTCTTATCTTCGTGATTTAAATACTAAAGATGGTTTATCACTTTTAATTCAAAGAATTGAATTGATTGAAGGTGTGAAAAGTGCTAGAATCTTATACCTCTATCCATCAACAACTTCTATGTCACTATTAAAAAATATAGCAAAAAGTAAAATCTTTCATAATTATTTTGATATGCCGATTCAACACATCAATGATGATATGCTGCGTTTAATGAAACGCGGTTTTGGTAAAGATAAAACTATAGAACTCTTAGAGTTTATGAGGAATCTACCAAACTCTTTTGTTCGCACAAGTTTTATTGTTGGACATCCAAATGAAACGCAAGAGATGTTTGATGAGATGTGTGAATTTGCAGAATCTTTTGGTTTTGACAGGGTAAATGTATTTTCATATTCTGATGAAGAGACAACACCAGCCTTTGATATGAGTGAGAAAATCTCTGCTAAAGTGATTGCCAAGCGTGCTCAAATACTAGGTGATATTGTTGCAAAAGGAACACAAAAATCTCTGCAAGCCGAAGTTGGAAAAGATATTGAACTCATTATAGATGGTGAAAGCGATGAACATGAATACTTACTAAGTGCAAGAAAAACAATCTGGGCTCCTGAGATTGATGGCGAGATATATGTCAATGACAGGACAAAAGATGAAGATTTAGAGTTTGGAAAAATATATAAGGCAAAAGTAACTGAACTTATTGGAAATATTTTAACAGCAACTGTGGATAATGCTTAAAAACTCCTCTCTTACAAAACTTGAGGGTAGAAAAAATCTTCTGGCATTTTCTGGCGGGGTAGACTCTTCTGCCCTTTTTTTTATACTCCTTCAAAATAAAATAAAATTTGATATAGCTATTGTCAACTACAACACAAGAGCACAGAGTGTACAAGAACTTGAGTATGCCAAAGAGTTGGCAAAGAGTAACAATCTCATTTGTCATCACCTAAACACAGAGATGATTGAAAAGAGTTTTGAAGCCCAAGCTAGAAAAATTCGATATGAATTTTTCGAAAAACTAATCTCACAATATAGTTACGATAATTTAATTACAGCACACCACCTTGGTGATAGATTTGAGTGGATGTTAATGCAGTTTTGCAAAGGTGCAGGATGTGCTGAATTGGCTGGTATGGAGACAATACAAAAACGAGAAAATTACACACTCATTCGTCCTGTTTTACATCTTGACAAACAAGAACTTCGAAACTTTTTAAATCTCAATAAAATAAAATATTTTGAGGATGAAAGTAACTATGATGAAAACATTAAACGCAACTATTTTAGACACAACTATTCTACTCCGCTTCTAAAAAAATACTTAAATGGAATTAAAAAAAGTTTTGAATATTTAGACGAGGATAAAAGTGCATTAATTCAAGAGATACCTTTACAAAAAGCTGCAGAGTTTGTTTACTTTAAACCCCAAAATACAAGAGCTAATATTTTTGCGATTGACAAGTATTTAAAATCACAACGTTATATATTAAGTGCTCATGAAAGAGAACTTTTAAAAAGTGAAAAGTCTCTTGTAGTTGGAAGAAAATTTATTGTAAATCAAAGAGATGATTTTGTTTTTATAGCGCCTTTTGTGAAACAGGATAAAATGACAAAAGAGTTCAAAGAGAAGATGCGAATATTAAAAGTAGAACCGAAGTTAAGAGGCTATCTTTTTAAGAACAAAGACGCCTCTAATCTAGTTATTCAACTACTTTCTTAGTTGTATTTGTTTCCTTATTGAGACCATAGACTTTCATAGTAAAACTTGATTTTATCATTTCATTATCACGTTTAAAGTTTATAGGAAACTCTACAGCTATAATCCAATCACTTTTATTGACAGCATCTAAAAAGTCATAAAAACTCTTTGGTGAGCTAATCTCTGAAGTTGTGTTTACTTCATACGATACAAATCCATCTTCAACACTCGTGTTTAATAACCTAGAAACAGTTAAAGAGGAAAAATAATTTCTATGCTGTTTTTCAAACCTTTCTTGGTTAAACGCAGTATCAAACGCAGTAATAATATGTCTATTTTCAGCCTGAAGTGTTTTTAATTTTTCCTCAATTTCATTATGAAAATTTTGATATCTTCTTAACTCTCTAGCCTCTTTTTTATATTCAACCCTATCTTCTCTATACTCTTTTCCTTTTGGAATTAAAACCAAAAATGAAAACAAAAGCACAAATACAAGTAAAAATGACAACATCGAAAGAAGGTATATATGCTGACGAGAAATTCTAATCTTCACTATAAACCTCCTCTGATAATCTCAACTCTTCATCCACATAATTTGTTGAAACAAAACGTAACCATCCATTTTCAGCGGGATAAAAACTACTATATGTCCGATGAAAGATAGAACGCAATGGTGCTTGAAGCATAAAGTTGTAAACATCTTTATTTGGAGTAACACCATAAAGTATCAAACCATTTTCTAAAAGTTTTGCTTCTGATAATGTTATGCGCTGTGGAACTAAATCAAAAAGATTCGTTATAGAGTCTTTTAAAACTGTATTTTTTGTATATATTTTTTGAGCTAAAAGATTCTTTTTTTCTATAAATGTTATTTCTGATTTCATTGTTTTAATATTACTCTCTAAATCTAACCGAGAAACTGCAATTTCATTCATATTTTCTATATAGTTGTAATCTTTGATTACTAAAAAGAAGTATGTAACAAACAGCATTACAATGGTAATAGTAAAAAATGTTAACAAAAGCTGAATCTCTTTTGTTAAAATACTTTTACGACGAGGTGTTATATAGCTGTATTTCATACAAGAACCTCCATACGTGCAAGCTCTGATACTTCTGTGCCCAATTCTATATGTCTAACATAAACGCTCAAGAACATCTCTTCTTCAAGATAGCGTTTAAGCTCACTGGAGATTCCAGCACCATCTGCAATATAAACATTTTCTATAAATTGACTCTCATATTTTTCATCTTTATAAAAATGGTTAATGGAGCTTTGAATAAGTGAAAATCTTTGATAATCTTTATTAAAACTATCTTCATTTTCTTGCACTAATTCTTCTTCTTTATGATAAAACTCTTCTTCAATATCTTTATTTTCTGAAAATTCATCAATCTCTTCAAGGGAATCTAAATCTTCAATATCGCTAAAATCATCAAATGCTTCACCATTATCTATTACGTCTACATCTTCTAAGTCTATTCCCTCTTCTAAATCCAACTCTACTGAAGTATCATCCATAAGCAAATCATCATTTTCATGTGAATTTTCCATATCAAGATGATCTGCAAAAAGCAGCTTAGAATTATCAAAAACACTCAAAGATAAAAAATCATCCTGGACTAAAATATACATAGCAAGATTAGAATCAATCTTATCTTTAAAAAAATTTGCTAACAAACTAAAAGGTGAAAATACAAAATCAACACCTATATCTTTGTACTTCCTCTCTATTTCATACAAATCTGACTTTGATGTATAATAAGTCCATTGCTTATTATGACATTTAGTCTCACAAGCACTTATGTCATAGTAGTATGAGAGTCTATTTTTATCACATGTAGGTAAAGCACCTTGAGATGGTGACATATCCAAGACTGATACATAATTAAATGGAGATTCACATATATATAGTTTGATAAAGTCCAACATTTCTAGACTCATTTTTGTAGTATGAAAAGTGTTTTCGCTATTATCTACAATATTATCATTTGAACATACTTCTATATATACATCCGTAGAAGTATCTTTTACAACAATATTAACAAATATTTTTTGGTACATAGATTCAAAAAACTTAGAAAGCATTACTTATCTACTCCGCAAAGCGGATGTGCTTTGTTGTAATTTTGTTGTTTCAATGCACTTCCTAATTTAGTATATATTTGTGTTGTCGCCATCGATGAATGACCCAATAATTCACTTACATCGACAATAGGAGCTCCACTATTTAAGAGTGAAGTCGCATATGAATGTCGAAGTTGGTGTGGCGTTACCTTAATTCCAACTTTTTTGAAGACTTTAGTAACGATATATCTTAGACTATTTTCGCTTAATTTTTCGCCTTTTTTTTCAAAAAGATATTTTTTTACCACAAAAAGAGACAAATACTCATCTAATATCTTTCTTGTTGAGCCTATTAAAGGGACATCTCTTTGTTTATTTCCTTTTCCTAAAACTCTTACCCACTCCTCAGTAATATCCTCTAGTTTTAATGATGAAAGTTCTGAGATTCGAAGACCTAAAGTATAAAGCATCACTACGATTAACTTTTCTTCTAACTCTATTCCCTCTAGTGCTTCTAAGATATGTTTATGAGAGATTGGTTTGGGAAGTGTTTTAGCTACTTTTACACTATCATCAGACTTTAAAACGCAGTGAAATCCATTCTCATTAAGATAGGAAACAAAACCTCTCATAGCACTCAGTTTTTTTGAAATTGTCTTTGCGTTTAGATGAGCAATTTTAATGCGATACGGCATTAAATCAATAATAATTTGTGCATCTTCTTCAATAAACTCTACCAATCCAAAAGCCTCTTGAATGGACTCATCATAACTCTTAAGAGTAAGATCAGAGTATCCTCTGAGAGTTTCTAAAGATTCTAAATAAGCTACTCTTCTTTTATCTAGTAACTTTTTCAAGTAATTGCTCAAAATTTTTGTGGTAAGAAGCAGCATCCTTCACTAAATCCTCATCAGTAATAACACTTGGAGCCAGTTTTACGTATGAATCAATGACAATCTTACTCATGATTTTAATTTTAGCTTTATCGGCATCTGTTATTGAGTCTTGATTTGCTATTTCATTTATCTTATTCATATACTCTTTAGCCATATCAATATACTTAACATATTTGAGTGATGTTTTTGACTGAGCCATAATTGTTGAAGCCATACGATTATAAACATCCATACTAAAAGCTTCATTTGCCAAAGTATAAGCCTCGTCATATTCGCCAATTTGATAATAATATTTTGCCTGAATAGATTTTTGATAAGAAGGGTTAATTAAAAAGTAACCTGCCATGATTAAAAGTAGTGATGCAGCAATAGCTGGAATAGCAATCTTAACATTCATGTTTAAGTAACCCCTCTTTTAGCAGTTGTCGTGCTTCTTCAAACTCCATATCAACAATATCAATTAAATCACTTATGTAATAGTTAATTGTACCAAAAGGTTTTGGAATTACAAATTTATCCCAAGAATTTAACTGCCAGTAAGAACTAGGTTTAATTTCAACAAGAGTTATTTTTACTTTTGCNTTTTGAGCCATAACAATTATGCCATCACTAATCTCATGTCTTGGACCTTTAGGTCCATCTGGTGTAATACCTAAATCATAACCATTTTTAAGCTCTTTTATCGATTGGAGAAGTGCCTTTACCCCTCCTCTCGTACTAGAACCTCTAATAGTTTCAAAACCAAAAAAGTTTAATGTTTTAGCAATTAAATTACCATCAAAATGTTCTGATATAAGCAATTTGACATGTGGATTTTTTTTGTATTTTGTGTAGGCGTATGGAATCATAAGAAGTTCACCATGCCAACAAGCCATAATAAATGGCTCATCTGCCAGACTTTGGGGAGCATGAAATGTCTTCTTATTTGTAAAACTGAGTAAACGTATAATTAGTGAACCCAGTATAGGTACAATAATCAAAGCGAGTTTACGGCTTATTTTTTTAAGCAATGATCTCGCCTGTTAAAATTGTTCGACCGATTTGGGTGATTTTAACATCTCTAAATTTTCCTAAAAGTTCTTCTGAACCTCTCACTTTAATAACAATGTTATTATCACTTCTACCAGAAACATGATTATCTCGAGTCAAATCTTCAAAATAGACTCTATAAACATTCCCTAAACGTGAAGCATTTTTTTCATCAATAATTTCATTGTTAAGTGATTGTAAATAGCTTAATCTATCAGAGCCAACTTCATCATCAACTGTATTTGTAAATAACTCAGCTTCAGTTTGGGGTCTAGAAGAGTATTTGAAAGAAAATATCTGATCAAATCTTACTTTTTTCATAACATCAATAGTATCTGCAAAATCTTCATCACTTTCACCTGGAAACGCAACAATTATATCTGTACTTATAGTCACTTCAGGACACTCTAAACGCAATTTTTCAACTCTGTTTAAAAACCACTCTTTTGTGTATCCGCGTTTCATATCTTTTAAAACTTTTGTGGAACCACTTTGGATTGGCATATGCATGGATTTACATATTTTTGGATTATTTGCAAACTCTTCTATAAACTCATCATCCATATGAAACGGATGCGGTGATGTAAAACGAATTCTTTCTAAGCCATCTATTTTACTAAGACGACGCAACAATTCTGTAAAATTCACTTTTTCATGTTCACCAGAAAAACGGCGACCATAATTGTTCACATTTTGTCCTAAAAGAAAAATCTCCTTAGCACCAGAGTTTACGAGCTTTTTTGCCTCTTGAATTATCAATTCATCTGGTATAGATATCTCATCACCACGAGTTTTTGGAACAATACAAAATGTACAGGCCTTATCACAACCAATAGAGATATTTATAAATCCTTTATAAGGAGATGAACGAAAGTCTTTAAACGCAAACTCACTCTCATCATAGTTAATATCTATCTCAACAGTCTTATCTTTATGCAAAACTTCACTAATTTTTGATACATTTCTTGCACCTAAAACAAAGTTTACATAGGGGGCTCTTTCTATAATTTCTTTTCCAAGATGAGAAGCCGTACAACCGCAAACTCCTATCTTAGCACCAGACTTTTTCTGTTTTTGAAACCCGCCTAACTCAGAAAAAAGTTTATGAACCGGTTTTTCTCTTACTGAGCAGGTATTTATTAAAATCAAGTCTGCATCACGAAAGTCGTCAACAGTTTCGTAACCCTCTTTCTCTTTTAACTCTGCAATCATGTGCTCAGAGTCACGAGAATTCATCGCACAACCTAAGGTTTCAATAAATAACTTTTTACTCATAAAATATCTTTAGTTTACGATATGAACTTGGTACATATAATCATTATCTGAAAGACCAAATTTAACTTCGCTCATATAAAAACTTTTACCTTTTGCTTCAAAATGATCTTGAAGTTCAAGAAGGTCTTTATGAGAATTTTCTCTATCAAAGTAAAAAATTACACTCTCTTCTTTTTCAACACTAGCCTCTATCTTAGCTAACTCAGCTTTTTTTGGTTTAGAGTCTACCTCTGTTCTTGCAAATTTTAAATCCATTGTATATATCCTTAGGTTTATAATATAAAAGTACTGCATTATAGTAAAAAAGTAATAAAAAGCTGATTAAAGATGTTTTTAGCACTATTTTAGTATAATTTCACACTTCATAAGAAATCCCCCAAAATTTACTTATTAATGTCAAGAAAAAGTTGGGAATTAACTACGAGAGCGTAGAGAAATAAAGGTTTCTTTATTTTGTGAAATAGCATTAAGGATATTGTAATGGAAAAAATTTTAGATATAGCAGAAGCAATAGCACACGAAAAAGGTCTTCAACCTGAAAAAGTACTTGAAGCATTAAAAACTGCGTTTATACAAACTGCAAAAAGAGTCATTGACAGAAACTTCGCTTTTGAAGCACAAGTTGACAAGCTTACTAAAAATATTAATATTGTTCAGACAATTACTGTTGTAGCTGATGATGATGAAAAATTAGAAGATGAAGATTTAGCACCTGCTTATATTTCTATCACTGATGCAAGAGAATATGATGATCAAGTTGAATTAGATGACCAACTTCAAATTGAGCATAATCTAGAAGATTACGGTAGAACAGGGGCATCTCAACTTCACCGCGAAATTGAGTACCACATACAAAGATTAGTAGAAGATGAGCTTTTTGAAAAATACAAATCTAAGGTTGGCACGCTAGTAAGTGGTCGTGTTACTCGTGTTGATTCACACAACGCAACTTATATAGAAGTTGATGAAGTTCGTGCTGTTTTACCTATGAAAAGCCGTATTAAAGGTGAATTTTTTGATGTTGGAGATCATATCAAAGCTGTAGTTCGTCGTGTAAATATGGATAAAGAGAATGGAATTCAAATTGAGCTTTCTCGTACAACTCCAAAATTTTTAGAAGCACTTTTAGAACTGGAAGTTCCTGAAATAGCCGAGGGTACTGTTATCATTGAAAAATCTGCTCGTATTCCAGGTGAAAGAGCAAAAATAGCTATACTTAGTACTCACCCTCAAGTGGATGCGGTAGGTGCAACTGTTGGTGTGAAAGGTGTTCGTATAAATGCAGTAAGTGAAGAACTTATTGGTGAGAACATTGACTGTATAGAGTACACAACCATTCCTGAACTTTTTGTATCCCGTACTATGAGTCCAGCGATTATTTCTCATGTAGAAATAATTAAAAATGAAGATGGTGAAAATGAAAAAGCAATCATTACTCTTCCATCTGATCAAAAATCAAAAGCTATCGGTAAGAGCGGTATAAATATTCGTTTAGCTTCAATGCTTACTGGTATGCAGATTGAATTAATTGAAAATGACGCAGTAACCAATAAAGATGGTGAAATCGAAGAAGCTAAAGATGGTGTTGATGCACTAGAGGCACTGTTTAGCTAAATTTAAACACTTATTCCAAGCTTGACTTGGAATCCAATTTAACCTCGTTTCATATATGGATTTAGTTTTAAAAGGATTAAATCCGCTACCATATTTCCCAAAAGCGTTAAAAATGCAGTAATCATCAAAGTTCCCATAATAACTGGATAGTCTCTACTTAAAGCACTCATAAAAAAGAGTTGTCCCATTCCTTCAATTGCAAAAATAGACTCTAAAATAACACTACCACCAATAAGACCAGGAAGAGAAAGTCCTAAAAGTGTGATGATTGGAGGTAGTAAGTTTGGAAGTACATAAAAACGCAACAACTCAACTTTTTTAATCCCACGTGAAAGTGCAAAATAATAATAGTCACTTTTTAGAATTTCCAAAGTCAAAGAGCGAATATAGATTATCATACTGCCAAGTCCAACAAAAATCATAACTCCGATAGGCATAGTTAAATGCCAAGCCATATCTAAAATATTTGCAAAACCTGTTTTTTCCTCAACCGAATGAAGTCCAGCTATTGGAAACCACTCTAAGTTAATTGAGAAAAATATTATAAATAACAGTGCAAGATAAAATGATGGCATAGAAAAAGAGATTAAAGATATTTGACGAATAAAATAATCACTTTTTTTCTCATAGTTCAGAGCTGATTTTATTCCCAAGTAAAGAGATATAATAAAAACAGCAATGAGTGCTGTTATATTCATCACTAAAGTAACAGGAAGGCGTTTTAATATCTCAGAACTTACATCCTGACCACTTACAAAAGATATGCCAAAGTTCAATGTTAAAATATTTACAACCCAGTCTATATACTGCCAAAACAGCGTTTTATCGAGTCCATAGACAGCTTTTAACTGCTCTATCGCTTCTTGAGTCATATTAGGATTTAACTCTCCTGCTCCAAAAAAACTATTAGGTGCAGAATGTATTGCCAAAAATGAAATAATAGAAATAAGTAAAAGCATAAATATAATATAAAAAAGTTTTTTTGTAAGTACTAACATAAGGAAATTATAGCTAAAAGAGACAAAGTAAATATCCGTATTTTAACAAAACAGGAAGAAAAATACAGATATTTACAATTGTACAGAATTCTATGCCCAAGCTAGCTTGGGCATAGAGGAAGTCTAATGTCAGGAAAAGACTAGAAGTTATAAGTTAAATATACTTGAACTGTGTTATATGCATCACCTGCATTATCTGGATCATATTTTGTATAAATATAATAAAGACCAGTGTCTAGTGGACCAAAAGATTTAGCCACTTCAAAAGTTGCTTCGGTAAAATCTTCATCTGTACCAGCATTATCAGTAGTCGCTTGAGTCAAATAAAGACCTAAATCATAACCAGCTACTGGAGCAGTTACAGTGAAGTTATAAGCTACAGTATCTGGTTTAGATATAACACCATAATACCACCATGCTTCAGTATATAATTTAGACTGTGAACCATCAAGGTTAGAACCAACATTTGCCAAACCAACTGCATCATCAACTTTAGAGTATGCAAGAGATGCAGAAAATGTATCTTTCATCTCATAACCTAGCTTAGCAGCATATGCTGATTGTGCTTTAGAACCACTCGCTTTTAGTTCTTCTCCAGTATACTGAAGACCAACTGTAAAATCTGATACAGCCACATCTGCTTGTAACCAGTAAGCTGTTAATGTTTGTGTTGCATCATAATACCACGCTTGAACTGTTAAAGGTTCAAGTGAATTATTTATCGCACCCACCGCATACGCACCATTGTAAAAACTTGTGAATGGACTTGTTGCATTAGCAATACCGCCACCTAAAACAGCTGGACCACTTGACTGGCCTATATATGTACCAACTAATGTTGTATCTGGTAAATCCTCATTAATTACCACAGCTGCTTCAAATGTATTTGGAGCAATTGACCACGTTTCAGAAAAAACTAATGGAGTATCAAGTTGCATACGACCAATTTTACCCGTAGTTTTACCTACAGTTCCAGCCATCCATGCTTCTGAGAACCAAAATGTATCTTCAACTCCACCAGTCCAAGTTCCACTAACTAAATTGTTATATAAACCCAATGTAGAAATAGCATTTAAAGTAGTACCAGCAGATATACCTTCTGTTAAATCAGCTGTTAATCCTAATGTAAGCGCTGCTTCACCAATAGATGATTTTTTATTAAATAAAGATGCATCAGCATTAGCTTGATCATCATCTTGTGTACTATAAAATAATTTTGCATCACCACTCACCTTAACATTCTCAATAGCGAATGCACTCGAACCAATTAGTAACGCTGCTACTAAACTCATTTTTGTAAATTTCATATATTCTCCTTTAAATTCTCAAAATTATAGCCTGGATAAATATAAAATAGATCCAACTTATTGATTAAAATTTAATCAATAACTTATAGTATAATTTCAACATGAAAAATTTAACTACAATGACAATGACAATATCTATTACTATAATTATGAGTGCTTGTAGTGCATCACAAGCTGGAAACCCTTCACAAAACAGTGCGCTAAACAATATAAGTGCTTCTCATAAAGAAAAAAGTGGTGCTATACAAAACTCGCTTGATAACTGGCTTCAAAAAGAGTGGACGCCTACAATTGAAAAAAATGCAAGAGTAAAAGAAAAAAATTTAGATAAAGAGAGAGACTTTGAGATTCAGGAGTATATAGATAAAGCGGTTATATACATCAAAGATAATAACAACACTTACGAAAATTCACACAGTAAAAAAATCAGCTCTATGCCTATAATTGGCAAATAGAGCTCAGTATATAATTATTTAGCATCCCAAGATAAAACTGTTTTACCATTTTCATCAGTCTCAGCGGCTGCCATTCCCATAACGTTATATCCACTATCAACATAATGAACTTCACCCGTTACACCAGATGCTAAATCACTTAAAAGGTACATTGAAGAGTTACCAACTTGTTCAATTGTAACATTTCTCTTTAGAGGTGCATTTGTTTCATTCCAAGAAAGTATTTGTTTAAAATCACCAATACCAGCTGCAGCAAGTGTTCTAATAGGCCCTGCTGAAATTGCGTTTACTCTTTGACCTTTTTTACCTAAATCTACTGCCATATATCTTACAGTCGACTCTAGTGCCGCTTTTGCAACGCCCATTACATTATAATTAACCACATATTTTGGTCCACCTAAATATGATAAAGTCAAGATAGAAGCGTCATCAGCTAAAACTGATTCTAATCGGTTTGTTAAATCGATAAGAGAGTAAACAGATATATCCATAGCAATTTGAAACGCCTGTTTTGTAGTTTTCATAAAAGGTTCGCTAAGTGCCTCTTTTGGCGCAAACGCAACAGAGTGTACTAAAAAGTCAATCTTTCCAAAATCTTTTTCAATCTTCCCTGCTAGGCTTGCCATATGCTCTTCATTTGACACATCAAGTTCATAAACCTTATCACTTCCAAACTCTTTGGCAATTGGCTCAACTCTTTTTTTAAGTGCATCATTTAAGTATGTAAATGCCATATCAGCACCCTGTTCAGCACAAGCTTTTGCTATACCATAAGCTATTGATTTATTATTTGCAAGTCCAACGATTAGACCTTTTTTACCTTTCATTATCATCCGTGAAAATTCTCCTGTTTTATTATTTTTCTAATTCTTGAGCGTAGCTAATCATACTACAGAAGTGCTCAGCATAGAGTGCTGCACTTCCTACAAGTATTCCATCTACATTTTTAAGTGCCAAAACTTCCGCTGCGTTTGTTACTTTTACACTTCCGCCATAAAGTAGTGGTGCTGTTGATTTTTCTTTTAAATCTGTATGAATATTTTGTATATCTTCTAGAGTTGGTGTTAATCCTGTTCCAATAGCCCAAACTGGTTCATAAGCAATTATTAGATTTTCATAGGAAGTATCAATGCCATCATACTGCGCTGAGATATATTCCATCATCTCAACAGTTCCAGCCTCGCGTTTTTCTAGTGGCTCACCTATGCAGTAAACTATTTTATATCCTAACTCTTTATAAAAATTAAACTTTTTTACAAGTTCTTCCTGCGTTTCACCGAGGATATGACGACGTTCACTATGCCCAATCAAGATAGTTTTAATACCAAATTCATCAAGCTGTTCTGTTCCTATTTCACCAGTAAACGCACCATTTTTAGTTGCATATGCGTTTTGAGCTCCAACTATTACTTTACCATTATGAGCATTCAAAGATGTCATTGCAGGAAAAACTAAAACTTCTTGAGTTGAGCCACTATTTAAATAGTTTTCAATTTCATCAAGATATGCACCTGTCTGTTTGCGAGTTAGGTTTGTTTTTAAGTTTGCTGCAATTATCATCTTTTACACCTTTTTTGTTATTAAAGATTCAACACCTGGAAGTACTTTGCCTTCAAGTAATTCTAAAGATGCACCGCCACCAGTTGAGATAAAACTCATCTCTTCATCAAGTCCAATTCTTTGAACCAAATCAGCAGTATCTCCTCCACCAACAACAGTTGTTGCATAACTATCTGCAACAAAATGAGCTATTTTAGATGAACCACGAGCAAATTTTTCCATCTCATAAACACCCATAGGGCCGTTCCATAAAATAGTCTGAACATCATTCAAACCTTCACGGTAAAGTCTAACGGTTGCAGGCCCGATGTCAAGTCCCATCCAGTGTTCAGGTATCTCTTGAGCTGTCACTATTTTACTTACTGCATCTGCTGAAAACTTCTCTGCTGCTATAACATCTACAGGCAGGTAAAATTTAACACCAAGTTTTTTAGCTTCATCCATAATATGTTGTGCATCTTTCAATAAGTCATCTTCAACTAAAGAGGCACCTATGTTGTAACCCATCTGTTTTAAGAACGTAAATGCCATTCCCCCACCAATAAAAACCTTATCTACACGAGGAAGTAAGTTTATTAAAGCTTCAAGTTTTCCTGAAACTTTTGAACCACCAACTATTGCTGCAAAAGGGCGTGTTGGTTCTTTCATAAGTTTTCCAAAAAACTCAATCTCACGTTGAAGCAAGAAACCCGCTGCTTTATGTTTATCATCAAAATGTTTTGTAATTCCATGCACTGATGCGTGCGCACGATGTGATACACCAAAAGCATCATTTATATAAAAATCACTCAAAGATGCTAATTTTTTTGACAACTCTTTATCATCTTCTGTTTCTCCGGCTTCAAAACGAAGATTTTCTACTAAAAGAACCTTATGTTTTCCCAACTTAGATGCTTTTTCAATTGCATCTTTTCCCACCACATCTGTTGCTAATTCAACATCACGCTTAAGAAGCTGAGAAAGGCGACGAGCGATAGGAGTAAGAGAGTACTTTTCTACAACCTGCCCTTTTGGACGACCTAAGTGAGAAGCAAGTATTACAGCACAGTCTTGATCAAGACAATAGTTAATTGTTGACAATGCTGCACGGATACGTCTATCATCAGAAATATTTCCAAATTCATCCATAGGAACATTAAAGTCACATCTTATAAATACTTTTTTTTCTGCTAAATCTAATTTTTTTATATTTAATAATTCCAATACTCTTCCTATTTACTAATATGTATAGCCATGTCTATTAAACGCATTGAATAACCCCATTCGTTATCATACCACGACATAATTTTTACCATATCGCCACCAATAACCTGTGTTAAATCTTCGGCAACTATTGAGCTATATGGACAACCAACAAAATCTTGAGATACTCTCATCTCTTTGTCCATTAGAAGAAGACCTTTAAGTCTTCCCTCTGCTGCTTCATTAAAAACTTTTGTTACTTCTTCTTTTGTTGTTTGGCGTTTAACAAGAACATTTAAATCAACCATAGAAACATCTGGTGTAGGTACACGAACACTTTGACCGTGAAGCTTACCTTTAAGTTGAGGCATAACAAGACTGATAGCTTTTGCTGCACCCGTCGTTGTAGGAATCATATTAATAGCACCTGCACGAGCACGACGCTTATCTTTTGAATGCTTAACATCTAAAATATTTTGATCATTTGTATAAGAGTGAATAGTTGTCATAAGACCTTTTTCAATACCAAATGCATCATCTAAAACACGAGCAATAGGGCCTAAACAGTTTGTTGTACAAGATGCATTTGATACTATTTTTTGACCATTGTATTTCTCTTCATTTACACCCATAACAAAAGTATCAGTTTCTGTGTCTTTTGAAGGAGCAGAAAAAAGTACTTTCTCTACACCATTGTCAATATGAATTTGAGCAGATTCTTGAGTTAAAAACACTCCAGTACACTCTAAAACCATATCTGCACCACAATCAGCGAACTTAAGATTTTTAGGATCACGATTAGAAAAGACTCTGATTTTTTGTCCATTAATAGAAATATTCTCATGATCTAACTGCTCGATATCGCTACCGAATGTTCCATGAACAGAATCATTTTTTAGAAGATAAAGCATCATATCCATACTTGCCATATCATTTATAGCCACTATTTCAACATCGTCTCTTGTTGCAGCAATTCTAGCTACACAGCGACCTATTCTACCAAATCCGTTAATTGCTATTTTTAGTGCCATTATATATCCTACATAAATTTAAATTCGGTTATTTTATCCAAATTTTGGTTATAATTCGCTTTAAATATAGGAGCTCTCCCACCACTCAACAAAAAATAGGCGAGGTGTATGCGAAATAAATATCTAACTATTGCACTTTACGGAGGTTCATTCGACCCTCCGCATATCGGGCACAAGGCAATTGTAGAAGCTTTAAACAAGTTAGACTATATTGATAAAATTGTTATAATGCCAACTTTTTTAAACCCTTTTAAATGTGTATCTCATGCGCCAAGTGAGCTTAGATTTAAATGGCTAAAAGAAATTTTTAAAGATTTTAAAAATATAAAAATTGATAGATATGAAGTCAATCAAAAAAGAAAAGTGCCTACAATTGAGAGCGTGAAATATCTTTTGAAAACATACAAAAAGATTTATTTGGTCATTGGTGCCGATAATCTAAAAGATCTCAATAAGTGGAATAATTTTGAAGAACTCAAAGAGTTAGTCACCTTTATCGTCGCTTCAAGAGACAATATACCAATGGATACAAAATTCATAAATCTTAATATAGATGAGAGTGTGTCTTCATCTGAATTAAGAAAAAACATAAATATTTCAAAGTTGCCAAAAGAATGTGCAACAGAAATAGAACAATATTATAAAAAATAAGGACTTACAATGCAAAAAAGAATAGAAAAAATAATAGAGACACTTGACAAACATAAAGCTGAGGGCATAGAAGCTTTTGATTTACGTGATAAAAACTACTTTGTAGACTATGCCATTATAGCTTCATCTCTTGGTGTTAAACATACTGCTGCACTTTTAGACCATTTAAAAAATGAATTGAAGCCTGAAGAGACTTTTAATTATGTAGACGAAAGCGGTGATTGGATTGTAGCTGATTTAGGCGATATACTTATACATATCATGACACCTGAGTATAGAGTTAAATATGACATGGAAAGTTTTTTAACAGCACTTGCAGACGGAAAAGAAGGAGAGACTTTATAATCTCCTTACTTTAAAACTATTGTTTCTTATCCAGCACTAACTCTTCAGTGTGGTTTTCTAAAATATTTCTATAATTATATATAGCCTCAACATACTTAACAGGTTCTGCACCTCTTGCATATCCGAATTTTAAAGTACTATAATACTTTTTTTGTGCAAGTAAAGGAAGAACAATTTTCAAGTCACTCCAAACATTTTGGTTTAAGCCTATCTTTTTCGCTAATTTTTGAGCATCTCGTACATGCCCCATACCTATATTATAAGCGGCAAGGGCAAATTTAAGTCTATTTTCCCCTTCAACTTCTTTTGGAACGAACTTCAACATCTGCTTAATATGCCTAGTTCCACCACGTATACTTTGCTTAGGATCAAGTCTATTTTTCACACCAAGCATTTTTGCTGTTTTACGTGTTAACATCATCAAACCTCTCACTCCGGTATGGCTTTTGGCTTTTGGATTCCAGTGCGATTCCTGATAAGAAATTGAAGCTAGGAGTGTCCATGGAATTTCATATTTTTCACTCATCTCTTTGAAATATTTTTCATACTTTGGAAGTCGTGATTTGATGCGTTTATAAAACATTTTTGTATTGTAATAATCAAAGAATAGAACATAACTATAGTAATGATCTTTAAGTTGTGTCATCGCACCTGCTTGGTTGAATTCATTTAACCAAGCATACATATCAGCTTCAAGTTCAGGAGTATCGGGGGCTAGTAACCACGCTAACTGCTCACGTCCACTTATTGAAAAAGCTAAAGCTATTTCTGTAAAATATCTAAGATTCACTGAGTAAATATTTGAATCTGCTACAGTACAATCTATCTCGTGAGATGCCACTTTCGCCAAAAGTTCTTCTGTTGAAAATTCTGCAGTATATGTTACATTTATATCAAATCCATCATTTTGAAGCGATTTTAAAGTTTCACTATAACTAGTATCATCACCAACAGTGATTTTTAGCCCAGATAACTCTTCTACATTTCTTGGAAATTTTTTGCCACTTAACATTCCCCTATGACAGATGACTTGTTCTTGAACCTCAAAGTAGGATGGTCCAAAATTAAATGTATCTACTCGATTTGGTGTTTTTGCCAAAGCAGCTGAAGTTATATGAATCGCTGGATTTTTACTAAGCTCTATCGCTTCTTTTGTTGTATGAGCAGCTGTAATATTTAAATCAACACCAAGGTGACGAGCATATGATTTTAGTAAATCATATTCAAAACCCTGCTCTCCCTCAGTGCCTATATAGTATGTTGAGGGCGCATTTAAAAGCACGACATTAAGTACTTTATCTCTCTTGATTTTATCAAAGGTTGATAGTTTTTTTATTTTAGTTCCAGGCATATATGCAGAGTGACTCAACCAGCCAAAAGTAAAAAAAGAGAGGGCAAAAACTGCCAACACCAAAGTGTATAGGTTTCTATTCATCACAATAGTTTACATATTTAAGCTTATGCAAATATAAAACGATTAACGCCACTCACATACTCATGCGCTAAAACTTGATCATGCGCTTTTAAAATAGAATCCACCAGATAAAGACCTAATCCAAAACTATTTTTAGATGGATTATCTTTAGTAAATGGTTCAATATAATACTGAAGAGGATGCGCCAAACAATCCCCTCTGCTCTCAAAACAGAGTTCACCATGAATCATTAAAATCCCAATATGAGCATCTGGAGAGTATTTCATAGCATTGTCAATCATATTTTTAATCGCCGTAGTGTAAAGCCTGTAATTTGCCGTTATCTTCACATCGCCACCAATAACTACACTTACACAAGATCTATCAACCATGGCCATATCTATGGCACCATCTATAATATCGACTAAACGGTACTCTTTAAAATCATCTTTTGCATCTATACTTGTCACCTCTTCAATCATAGCAAATTCTGTTACAAGTGATTCTAATCTTGAAAAAATTGAGGTAAATCTATCTCTTTGTTTTTGTGTATCTAGCATCTGGGTAGCTATGGTTCCCTTGGCTATTGGGGTTTTTAACTCATGCATAATATTTCGTAAAAATAGAGTACGAGACTCAAGTAAATTTTGTATTTTTTCTCTAGCTAATTCCAAATTATTTGAAACAAGTCCTATCTCATCACTACTTTTTGTTTTAAAAGAGACATTGAGGTTTCCTTTACCAAAGAGAGCGGCTTTTCTTCTTAAAAGAATCAGAGGTTTTAATTTTTGCAGTATCAAGATAAAAGATATAGTAATAATTGCGAAAATGGTGCTATACACATAAAGAACGCTCCATGACTTATAAGGTTTTAATTCTTCATCTCTAATCAGTGTGGCACCTGTAGGTGTTTGAATCTTAAAGTAAATATTATCCTTATGCTCTATCATTGTTGCGTGTAATTTACTAATTGTATTTTTTGTGTATAAACCTTTTTCGCTTAACATAACAGCAGAGTTAATACTCTCAAATCCCTCACGCTTTAGTATTTTACCTTCAGAAGCTATCTGATTTTGTTTTGTTGTGTCTTTTATTAGATATAAATTATAGACAGCTAGGTTTGCTTCAAGCATAATTTCAGAATTTTTTCTCTGCTTATGATCGCGATAGATTTGAGTAATAACGGAGTATTTTGTAAATATATGATCTATATACTGTTGTTTATTTAACTTATAAAACTCCCAAAACACTGCACTAACACTTGTCAAAGTGACAATTAGTGCAAAGAGTATAGTTAATAAAACAGCGTGTTTTTTCATTATTTTAGAAGTTTATATCCTACACCACGAACTGACTCTATGAGAGTTTTATCTCCAAGTTTATTTCTTATTCTACCAACCATAACATCAATACTTTTGTTTGATGAATCTTCATTAATAGCGTTTACGTTGTGAATTAAGTCTTCACGAGACACAACTAGCCCTTGTTTGGAAATCATATATGAGAGTATTCCAAACTCTGCATTTGTTAGGTCTATGTTTCTTCCTTTATATGTAATCACCATAGTTGATTTATCACATTTAAAGTCACTTTTAGATTCTTCTTTTTGAGAACTTTTTGTCTCATAACGACGAAGAACAGAATAAATTCTCGCTTCAAGTTCTCTTGGATCGTATGGCTTAGGAAGATAATCATCTGCACCAAGTTCAAGAGCTTTTATTTTATCGGTAACATCGCTTCTCGCTGAAGATATTATTATAGGAATATCTTGACGCTCACGAATCGCCTCACACACTTCAAGACCGTCCATACCAGGAAGAGTCAAGTCTAAGATAACCAAATTAAATGGTTCTAATTTTAATATACTTACAGCTTTAAACGGGTCATCTTCTGTAATAACCTCAAACTCAAACTGCTCAAGATACTCTGTTAATATCTCTGCTAATTCTAAGTCATCTTCAATCATTAATATTTTTTGCATGAGATATTTTAGCTAAGACGTACTAATAAGAAGTTAATCCAATGAGATTGTTTGAATATTTTGATAAACTCTTGTGTAAAATTCATCTCTTGAGAAGGGCTTAATAATAAAATCATCTGCACCATTATTTAAAAGTGAAGATGTACAATATGCGCTGAGAGTATCTTCTAAAATTATTATTTTCAACTCTTCTTTGCTTCTTCTTTGTCTAATATTTTCAATCAAATCAAGTGATTTGGTATGTTGGGCTTGTTTGTCTAATATTACAAGAGATATCTCTGGATGTTTGTCAAACAGTAAAGAAGCTTCTTCCTTATTTGTTGCGCTTAAAACATTGAAGTTGTGAAGATTTAGATTGCGTTTTAGATAATTAAGATAGGTATGTGAACTGCTAATTACTAAAAAGGTTCTATTTTTATTTGATTGAAGTTGTTTCAATTTTTGCACAACATAGGTAATATTATTATATTTTTGTTTTAAAATGTAATCAACAATTTGTGCACTTTCAAAGCTTTCAAAAAAGACTTCGTCAATCTCATTTGTAAATACTAAAGGAGCAATATTATGTTTATTTAAAAGAGCAATAATTTCACCCTTAAAAGAGTCTTCAAGCTTTCTTTCTACTACTGCAAATTCGTAACTGCTTTTTTGCAAAAGTTCTTTTGCCTCTGCATAAGTAGCTACTAAATCAAAATCAAAATCTGTATGCTTCCCTAGCAGGTCTTTAAAAACACCTCTAATTATGCCACTACTCTCGACTACCAACAGCTTCGCCATCTCTATATTTCCTTATATGGCAGTAGTATACCTAAACTAACATCTTTGTTACATTATAAGCGATAAACGCCATTGTATATGCTGTTACAGACGTAAAGAATAGTAAGTAAAAGAAATACTTAATACCGCCAGCTTCACGTGTGAAAACTATAGAAGCCGCTAAACATGGTAAATAAATCATTATTACAACTATAAATGCAATAGCTGAAGGAAACGATATATTTTTACTAATTGCGTTTATAAGGGAGTTGTTCTCTTCATCTACATCATCACCAAGAGCATATAAAACCCCAAGTGTTGAAACAACCACCTCTTTTGCTGCAAGTCCTGTTTGAAGTGCTACACTCATTTTCCAATCAAATCCAAGTGGCGCAAATATTGGTTCTGAAAACTTTCCAATTGTCCCTAAATAGCTCTGTTCAAGCAAGTTTGTTGCTAACTCATTTTGAAAACTTCTTTCTTCCTCTTCACTTATTGCGTTTTGGATTTTCACACCGTACTCTTCTTCAAGAGTTAGATTATGCGGATAATTACTTAAAAACCAAATAAGCATAGATGCTGCGGCAATAAATGTACCTGCTTTTTTTAAGTACATCATAGTCTTTGTTAAGACCGTATGCCAAATTAATTTTACAGATGGCAGTCTATATTTTGGCATTTCCATTACAAAAGGTTCATCAGCTCCTTTAAACGCAGTAAGCTTTAATATTTTTGCTGCTACTAAACCTAACATAGCACCTGAGATATAGATAATAAAAAGAACATTTCCTGCCATTTCGGGACTGAAAAATGCACCTGCAAAAAGGACATACACAGGTAATCTTGCCCCACAACTCATAAAACCTATGATAAAAAGAGTAAGCAGTCTATCTCTGTCATTTTTTAAAATTCTAGCTGACATATAGGCTGGGATAGAACAACCAAAACCAGTAACAAGAGGTATAAAACTCTGTCCATGAAGCCCAAATTTATGGAAAAAACCATCTAGTAAAAACGCAACCCTTGACATATAGCCTGTACTTTCTAAAAGTGCGATACCTATAAAGAGAATGACAATATTTGGAACAAATAAAACTACAGCCCCAACACCGGCAATAAGACCATCAACTACAAGTGAACGGATATCATCATTAGCTATAGTAGCGCCTACTGTATCACCAAACCATCCAAAAAAACCATCAATATATTCCATTGGAACTGCACCAACTTCAAATGTTAACTGAAACAAACTCCACATAAAAAATAAAAATATTGGAATTCCTGCAATAGGATGGATAAGAACATTATCTATCTTTTCCGTTAATGTTTTTTTCTCAACTTGTTTTTTTTGTTTTACAACTTCAGCAATTACACCTCTATTAAAAGCAGCATACTCTTCAGCAAATGCTTCTTTAATATCATCACTATTATGATGCAGTTCTATATGCTGACTTGCTTCTATGAGAATCGGTTGCAACTCTGTCCATATCGGATTGTCATGTAATCTAGCATATGTCTTTTTATTATTTTTGAGAAGGTTTATTGCTATATTACGATATGAATTTTTTGCTTCATATTTATGCTTATCAAGATACCATATTATCTGAGCAATTTCCTCTTCAACAGGTTCACTAAAGATTAGTTTTGCTTCATTTTTATCATGTTCATAATTTCTAATTACAGTATCTATGAGCTCTTCTATACCTAATTTGGTTGCAGCTGAAACTTTTATGCACTCAACACCAAGAAGTTCAGACATATAATCTGCATCAATTACAGTTCCTTCTTTATCTGCTTCATCACTCATATTTAAGGCGATTACAAGTTTTTTACTCATTGTAAAAAGTTCAGAAGTAAGTTGAAGATTTTTCTCTAAATTTGTAGAATCCACCACATTAATAATAATGTCATACTCTTCTGCACAAAGATAATTGTGTGTCACTCTCTCTTCTATGGTATATTCAGTAAACGCATATGTTCCTGGCAAGTCAACCACAGTAAAATGGTAATCTTTATAATCAAAAAGAACCTCTGTTTTATCAACAGTAACACCAGAGAAATTTCCCACATGCAGATGTGAGTTTGAGACAGAGTTAATAAGCATGCTCTTGCCAACATTAGGTTGGCCTACTAGTGCTACTTTTATATGGTTAGCGATTACTGGACAAGCCTTACCTTCCATATCCGTTATTTGATTCATATTTTTTCTACCTCAATTAGCCCTGCTTCTTCAGCTCTTAGAGCAATTCTCATTTTTCCAACTTTTATCTCTATAGTTGACTTTCTTGGAGCATGCTCCAAGACTTCTATCTCTGCTTCTTTCATTATTCCAAAAGATATTAATCTCTGTTTTAATTCAGCTGCCGCATTTAATTTTAAAACTTTTACTCTACAAGCTTTTTTACAATCCAATAAGGTTTTCATGTTTATTCTTTAAAATTTATATTTTCATAATGATAATAAATATCATATTAATAACTGATTAAAAATTATAATCAACTCTAATCAATGTTCTATCAAACGTATTATTATCACATGAAGACTGATAATCTGTATATACAGCTTCTGCATACCATCTCTCAGTAATATCATAAGTAAGTATCACATCTTTTTCTTTTATTTTTCCATGATCATTAGAAAGTTCTCCATAAACAAACTCTAAAACTAAACCATCAAGTCCAATATTTTCAAATTCATAACCACCACCAATTCTAAAAGCTTTTGCATCATTATCTGTCGCTGGCTTACCAGAAGTCGCAGCTCCCTCAGAAATAGCAGAAATCGTTGCCTCATCAAGAGAAGTATAGTATGGACCACCACCAAAACCGTCTGTTATATATTTTTGTTCATCTGAATATGAAATATTATAAGCCGCTCCTAAAAACGCACCACTGTAGTGCATTATTGCCATAGCGCCTAAGACATTTCCATCTACATTTGAGTCATCCAATTCTTGAATATTACTAGCTTGAACACCATAATCTATATGAAAATGCTCACCATCAATAAAATAAATTCCAACTATTTCAGCATAAGTAATAGCCGCCATTGAATCGATATAATTGTACCAAAAACTAGCTTCAGAATTTTTAGCATATTCATAAGTTAAAGATGCTCCAAGCATACCAAAACTGTCATTATCTACAAGATTTTTAAATTCATCTTGAGCCTCATCTGCCTCTTCATTTTGAGAATCATATCCAGCCCATTTAGTAAAATACATCAACTGCGTTTTAAGTGTAGGTGTATAGTCTATATTTACCCATGCACCTTCAAAAGTGTTTGGTGCCATACGAATGTCATCACTGTTTGCGTAAGGAGTATCAACTCTTACTCGCCCTAATCTTGTTTGAAAAAGTTCACTGTTATAATCAAGGCTTGCCTCTGCAACATACACAAAAGACTCTCCATTAACATCAAAAAAGTCCTCATTTCTTTTATTTCTAGATGGATTTAAACTGTTTATTCCTTGTGAAACATAAGCAGAAACATGAAAAGAAAAGTCATAAAAAGAAGCTGTATTAAAACCAAATTCCCCACCAAACGCAGTTGCATCCTTTTCTTCTTTTGGAATATTACTTATCTTATGTGCACTATCAATGTAAGCTAAACGCAACTTACCAAAGGTGTCTGCATAATCAAACATGCTATTAAAACTGTCTGCTTCTTTAGGAAGCTCTTTTACTATTTCAAATCTACCTGCAACTTTTGAGTGAACCATACCACTCTGTTGCAAGGCTGTTTCCCTTTTTTCTATGACTGAAGGAGTTGTATTATCAACTGCTGCTATTAAAATCATATCTATCATTATCATTTCCTAATTATCAATTAGCAAAATGATAATAGATATCAACTTATAAAGAACTTAATAATGATATGTATTATCAATTACATCTAAAGTAACTATATTATAGTTTACTTTTCTTTTTTATAACAAACCTATGATATAAAATCGGTAAGAGAACAAGCGTTAAAAATGTAGATGTCACTAATCCATTTATAATAACTATCGCCAAAGGTTTTTGTATCTCTGAACCAGGACCTGTAGCAAAAAGCATCGGGATAAGACCAAGAGCTGCTATAAAGGCAGTCATTAAAACTGGTCGAAGTCTCCTTATAGATCCAATTGTTACAAGTTCTATGGAATCCTCTATTCTCACTCTTAAATAGTTAAAGTAATTAAGCATTACAACCCCATTTAAAACCGCTATTCCCATAAGCGCTATGAAACCAACTATTGCCGGAACACTCATATATTCTCCAGTAAAATACAAACCAAATACTCCTCCAATAAGAGCAAAAGGTATATTTAATAGAACTAAAAATGCCTGCAGTGAAGATTTGAAAGTCATCAGAAGCAGTATAAAAACAAGTCCTATGCTGAGTGGCACAACAAAAGAGAGTTTCTTAGCTGCTCGTTGTTGATTTTGATACTCTCCTGCATACTCTATAAAATATCCTTGAGGCAGTGTAATCCCCTCATCAATTTTTGAACTTAATTCATTCACAAAACCGACGAGATCACGTCCTACAACATTTGTCTGAACGAGACTTTTTCTCATGCCATTTTCATGATCAATCTGAACCGGTCCAAGTGTCATCTTAAAATCAACAAGCTCATTAATTTCAATCCCAGTACCATCTTTTAAAACATACTGGAGATTTCTATTTTTATTCATGCTTGTTTGCAGGTCACGTGAACCTTTTATCATCAATGGTATACGTCTCAATTCTTCTTGGATTATTCCAACTTCAACTCCATTTACGGAAGCTTGAAGATATGAAGAGAGTTCACTGCGCGTAACCCCGTAGCGAGCCATAGCAGCATCTTTAAATATTACCTCCCAGTATGCGACTCCTTCATTCGCTTTTTTATATACATCACTACTACCCTGCGTTTCTTGTGTAATTTTAAAAACATCTTTTGCAATCTCTTCAAGTTTCGTAGAATCACCACCATAAATATTTACAACAATGTCACCACGAGAACCACTCAACATTTCTGATATTCTCATTGCAATTGGTTGTGTAAACCCATATTCAACCCCAACAAACTCATCTAAAACACGGCGAAATTCATCAAGCAACCACTCATTTGAAGGTACTCTCCACTCATCTTTTGGCTTAAGCACTAAGAAAGTATCTGTATCATTAAGTCCCATTGGATCAAGTCCAATCTCATCAGAACCGCCACGTGCGATAATCGATACAATCTCAGGAACTTCTCTTTTTAAGGCCTGTTGAATTTTAAGGTCAATATCACGACTCGCTTCAAGAGAAATAGATGGATTTTTTTCTATCCCTATAATAACATTACCCTCATCTAATTCTGGCATAAAAGTTTTACCAACTTGCGTATAAGCACCAAGAGCGAGAGACCATAAAACAGCGGCTATTACAAATACTGTTTTTTGATTTTTGAGTGAAAATTTTAAAAGTTTTTCATATTTATTCTCAAGAAAAACCATCAGGAGCACTTTAGGTTGCGGAGCCTGTTTTAAGATATAAAAACTCACTACAGGTATAAATGTTAGTGCTAAAATCAATGAAGATGTAAGTGCAAAAACTATACTAAGCGCAACTGGAACAAAAAGTTTCCCCTCTAAGCCTTCTAGTGTTAAAAGTGGCAAAAAGACAATAATAATGATTAAAATCCCTGTAAAAACTGGACTTGCAACCTCTTTTGCAGAACTGATTACCAATCCTAATTTAGATTCGTTTTTATGTTTTTCATCTCCTAAATGTTCACTAATATTTTCAACCATAACAACGCCCGCATCAACTAACATTCCTATGGCAATAGCAAGTCCACCAAGACTCATAAGGTTTGCAGATATTCCAAAATAACTCATAGCTATAAATGTCATCATTGCTGCAAAAGGAAGTATAATCGCCACACTAAACGCAGAAGCCAAATTCCCTAAAAATATAAAGAGCACTATTACAATCAAGACTAATGCCTCAATTAAGGCTTTTGAGACTGTATTTATAGCCTTAGATACTAAGTCCGAACGATCATAAAAAATATTTAAAGTAGTCCCTTTTGGTAAATCTTGTTCTATTTTTTGAAGTTCTACTTTTACATTTTTGAGTACAGTTGAAGTGTCTACACCTTTACGTGAGAGTATCAGACCCTGCACTGCTTCTTCTTTTCCATCTTTGGTTACAAAACCGGCACGGGTAAGTGAACCTATTCGAACCTCACTAATATCTGATATTTTGACATCTCTACCACTGTCATGTTTAATAATGAGACTTGAAATATCTTCTATATTTTTTAGTCTGCCCTCTGAGCGAATAAAAAGACTTTGTTCACCTAAAGATAAACGGCCGACACCCTCATTTTGGTTATTGTTATTAAGCGTCTCTTTTAACATCTGCATATTAATTTTATAGCGTTTCATCTTTGTAAAATTTGGAACTATTTCATATGTCTTAACATATCCACCAAGTGCGTTTGTATCAGCAACCCCATCTATCCCACGGATTCGTTTGTTTATAACCCAATCAAGAAGCGTTCGTTTTTGCATTAAATCAAGAGTATCAGATTCGATAGTAAACATTAAAACTTCACCAAGAGGGGTTGTAATTGGAGCTAGACCACCTGCAACACTTGAGGGAAGTTCATCCATAACCTCGGTAAGCCTTTGTGCTACTTGCTGCCTTGCCCAATAGATATCAACACCCTCTTCAAAATCAATAGTAATATCACACAGTCCATATTTTGAGAGTGAACGCACTATTGTTTGATTTGGTATACTCTGCATATTTTGCTCTATTGGAATAGTGACACGAGATTCCATTTCTGCAGGAGTCATCCCAGAAGCTTTTAAAATTAACTTTACCTGTGTAGGTGCTACATCTGGGTAAGCATCAACAGGCAATTTCATCATTGAAGAAGCACCAAAAAACAGTACTGCAAACGCAAGTAAAAGAACCAATACTCTTTGATTAAGAGCAAAACTAACTAATTTCTCACTCATCTAAAGCTTCCATTGCACTTAAAAGTGCGGCAGTAGAGCTTACAGCTAGTTTATCACCTGCGTTTAGTTTAGACTTTACAATATAGCAAACAGGTCCCTCGCTAATAATTTCTACACCAACTACTTCAAACCCATTCTCTACTTTTTTAAAAACATAAGAGTTGTTTTCCCAAAAAACCAAAGCACCTTTTTTAATTTTTACAGCGCCCTCAACTTTTTTATGAATTTTAACTCCGTAAACTCTGTTAATCATAATATTTTTAGCATCTTCAACCTCAGCTCTCACTTGAACTGATTGCGATGAAACATTAACAACATTCCCAATCGCAACTACCTTGGCATTGTATTTAGAAAATGTACAGATATCACCTATTAAGACACCTTCAGCATCCTTAACCGGTACGCTCAGTTCTATAAATCTTTTTCCGTCTGCATATATTCCCATAATCATTTTATCTGCTTGAACATACTCTCCAACATTCACATTAACCTTATAAACAACACCATCTTTTGGAGCATAAACATCTTGTACTATTATTGGCTTATGTGTTTTTCTTAGTATCTCAAGCATAGAATTTGAAAATCCATTTGTAAGCAGTTGATTTTCGTTTAACTTAACTCTTAGTAAAAACGAACTCAATAAGTTTTTTGAAGCTGAGAGTTTCTTTTTTGGAATAATCCCTTCTTGTTCAAGTTTTACATCACGTTCATAATTCTCAGAGGCACTACTACTTTTTATGATAGATTCTATATAGTCCCTTTGAATATTTAACAGAGCGTTACTTTTAATCGATAAAAGTTTTTGACCTTTTTTAACTTCTTGAAAATCACTAACATATATCTCTTTTACAATAGCCTCTATGTTTGAACTTATAGAAATAATATCTTTTTTATCAAGCACCACTGTACCATTATAGGGACTTAAAGAGATATCTTCTATTGTCGTTACTACTTGCGTTTTAACACCTAAATCTATTTGCTGTTGCTTTGATATCTCTATTGTTTGATTTGCATAAAGGCTCAAACAAACTAAAGCTGCACTCATTATTTTTTTCATTATTTCTCTCCATCTTCCATATCAGCAATTTTATAAAGTTCAAAAAGCTCATAGTAGTAATTTTTTTTAAGTTCTAACATTCCAATCATATTCTCACTATACGAACGTGATGCGTCTATATATTCCATTACTGTTCCCTCACCCTCTGCTAATGCAGACTTGGAAAGTTGTAACAACTCTTCATTGAGTGGCAGTATTTCATCCTGAAGTATGCTTAACTCATAATACATCAGTTCAAGTTTTGATTTTAACTTTTGTGAAGCATTTAAAATCTCATTTTTCATAGCCTTTTTTTCAAAACTATATGATGAACTCATTGAAAGTTCCTTAGCTCTTTGCATCTCCTGCTCAGAACTTATGCCGCCAAGTGGTAGACTGATACCAACTGTGTACCTATCAGTATCAAGTTCTTTTTCATATAAAAATTCATAAGCTATACTCTGAACCATAGAATCTTGCATATCATACAGAGCTTGTGATGCACTTTTTTTATACTCTAATGTTTTGAGTTCACTATGCTCATTAATATCTTTTAGATTTATATTTTTTTCTGGAGCCACTAAATCATTACAAGCTAGTTTATCTATCTTTAATGTATCTACGCTCTCTTGCAAGCTTGAAAACTCTTCTAAATAAACAAGTTCATATCTATTTATATCTTGACGTAATTTTGCTAAATCAAGTTTATTAAAAAGAAGATCCTTTTTTGATATCTCTCCTAACTCATATGCATATTCTAATTGTTTATATCGTCTGTTTTGTTCCTCAAAAAGTAGCTGAGACTTATCTCGTATTTCCAAGGAACTGCAAGTCGCATAATACTTTGAACTCACCTCTAACTCTATAACATGTAGTTTGTGTTTAGCTTCTTGCGTTGAGGCCATATTAGACTCTACTGTCGCTTTATTTTTACTTGAAGAAGAAAATGGAGTAGTAAGATTTTGAGCTATGCCTACACTATATTCTAAGCCACTATCATCTGTTGCTTCAGCATGAGACATACTAGCTCCTAAAACCGGAGCACTGTAAGTTGTTAAAAGAGAATTTTCTGCAATTTCTGAGTCTCTTTGAAACTCTATAGCTTTAGTTTTATTATTTGTTTTTAAAGACTCTTTTATCTCTTGTAAATTATATGCGTTTGCATATATGGAAAAAAATATTGTTAATAATATTGTTAATTTCATTATGTACCTTTTTATAAAATTGTGTTTTATTAAATTGTACTCTCTGAACAAGTAGCAAGTAGATTTAAAATGACGGAACATGTCTCATTCACAACTTGTTTTAAAGTCTAGTTTGTAATTAAATCAGAAAGTTTAGATAGAAAAAGGTTTAGCTTAAAGGGGGACGTTCTAGTACGAAGTTATCATGAGATGAAAAACCAAGTATTTTATAACTTAGTTTGTTGTCTACTACAAGTGAGCTATGAAGAATAGTCTCTGGGGTCAATGCTATCATCATATGGATAGTTTCATGAAGATGAGAAATACCACAATGTCTTTCTGTTGTATGTTTTGATGTTTGAGATTTTTTTTCACAAGACACAACCTGATATGCAGACTTTTCTATATCTGCCATTACATAATCATGTGCGATTAAGAAGGTGAACGAAAACAGTAAAACCGATAAAATAGTTTTTTGAATTTTATTCATTTGGAAAGAATTGTATACTATTTCTGATTATCCATAAATAAAAATCAATAGTACTTTAAAATATATAAAAAAAATTAAGATACAATTACAAATATATTTTAAAGGCATTAAATGAAATTTTTATGGACTCCAAACTCTCACTTTAACCTTGCAAATTTATTTACATTTGTAAATATAACAGCTGGGCTTATGGCCGTTTACTTCATAACTCAAAACAACTTTTTTATAGCTATCATCTTAGCATGGACAGGGGGCGCATTTGATATTTTTGATGGCAAGATTGCCAGAAAATACAATTTGTCAAATGAATTCGGTATCCAGCTTGACAGTTTTGCAGACTTTTTAAGTTTTGTACTTGTACCTGTATTTTTGATTTTTCAAGCTGTTTATGCACCCTCNATTGATGGCGTTTTACTAACCACAGCATCTATAGTTAGTATATACTATGTCATTTCCGGTCTTAGACGATTAATCCACTTTAATATAAACGCAGATGCCGGAGAAGTAGCAAAATATTTTACAGGTGTACCAACTCCATTAGGAGCAATTCTTTTATGGTTAGTCTATCTCGCAAATACTTATGAGCTACTACCAGCTTCTGCTGTAATAGTTTTAATGGCACTCATAGGATGGTCTTTAAACTCCACTCTAAAAGTACGCCATCCGTAAATTCTAAATAATTCTATTTAGAATTTACAGCATACCTACCACTTCCAAGTATAAAAATCACAATTGAAAGTATGAAATAAAAAAGAGGGAGCTCCATAACAAGTCCTCCATGTTTAGAGAGACTAAACATAGTTCCACCGTGAGCTAAAATGATTGCTACAAGCATATTAAATGCTAAAACTAAAGAGGCTACTCTTGTATAGAGTCCGAGTACTAGAAAAATAGGAACTATAACTTCTCCAACATAAACACCATAGGCTAAAAACTGAGGCAATCCAGCCTCAGAGAGTAAATGTTTAACCCCACCCACTCCATAAATTATTTTATTCAGACCATGAAATAGTATTAAAACACCAACACTCACCCTTAGTATTAATTTTCCTATATCATTACTTTGAAACATTATTATCTCCTAGAATTCTAATTTCTCTTTGTGGAAATGGTATGGTGATATCTGCTGCGTTTAATGCGTTTAAAACCTGTAGATTAATCTCATATTGCGTTTTAAAAAAACTCTTTGTCGGAGCCCAATATCTATAAGCAATATCTACAGAACTATCATTGAACTTTTCAACACCAACTATTGGCTCATTTTCTCTACTGACATCCTCTTGAGCAGCTATAATCTCTTTTATGGTTTGTATTGCCTTATTAACATCACTCTCATATGCTACACCAACACTACCTTCAACTACACGATAGGAAAAAGAGTTAACTAATACGTCACCAATCATATATTTATTTGGGATTGTTATCTCTTCGCCATCTTCATTTCTTAAAACTGTGTATGAGAGTTTTATATCTTCAACTTCTCCGTATACATCATGCACAGTTATTGTATCTCCAATCTTAAAAGGCTTTGTAAGAACCAGAATAATTCCTGCCGCAAAATTTGAAACACTTCCTTGAAGCGCCAAACCGGCAGTTAATGAAACAGCACCCAAAGCCGCAATAAAAGGAGCTATAGAAATTCCTAATTTACCCAGAGCTAAAATCACCATCATTGCAACTACTAAAAATCTTATCAGATTAGAAATAAAGCCACTCAAAGTTTCGTCTATATTATTTTTTAAAAGAACTCGTAAGAGTAATTTTTGTATATATTTAGAGGCTATTATTCCTATGATTACAATTATTATTGCACCTACTATCTGTAAGGAGTAGTTTGCAAAAAACTCTACTACGATATTATAAAACTTATTTACATCTTCTAATTCTTGATTCATCTCTATTTTCTACTTTTTTTTTCGAAATTTACAACTGCCGACAGTTATAACTTTACCATTTTTAATCGTTTCTTTCACGTACGTTAAAGTGCCTTTTGAATCAGCATCACCAATCTCTTCTTCTATGATTCTAAGTAAATCTTTTTCACTAGTATCTGTCCAGTTCTTCTCATAACTATATTGTGTTTGTATTTTCATAAATATATAATATCCAAAATTGATAAAGAGCTTTATATATTTTATGAAACCAAGCTATCAATTCTCTAGAAGCTAGATGTAAAATTAAGTAAAAAAGCAGTAGAATCGTAGTATGAAATTATACTTTATTCTTATACTATTTTTAACATCTTTCCTATCTTATGCAAATGAAAAAGTAGCATTGCAGTTAAAATGGCGGCATCAATTTCAATTTGCAGGCTACTATGCAGCAAAAGAAAAAGGCTTTTATGAAGAGGCTGGACTTGATGTTGAAATTAGAGAACGAGATTTAAAACTCAATAACATAACCCAAGTAATAAATGGCGATGCCCAATACGGTGTCGCAGATTCTGTACTGTTATTATATGCAACAAAAAATCAACCTGTAAAAATTGTCACTCCTATTTTCCAACACTCTCCTAGTGTGATTCTTACCTTAAAAAGCAGTGGTATCGATACCCCTTATAAATTACAAGACAAAAAACTCGTCTTTTATAAAAAAGATACTGATGGTTTTTCTATTCTTGCAATGCTCAAGAGCATTAATCGCACTCCTCAGTTTCACAGAATCCGAGAAACAACAGATTATTCCATTTTAAAAGATAAAAAGGCTGATGCTTATGCATGCTATTTGACGGATGAACCATTTTATTTTCAGGAGCTAGGAGTTGATATCAATATTATTAATCCTGCAAATTACGGATTTGATCTCTATGGTGATATGTTGTTTACCAACGCAGAAGAAGCAAAGAATCATCCCTTAAGAGTAGAAAAGTTTAAAAAAGCGACTCTCAAAGGGTGGCAATATGCTTTAACACATAAAGAAGAAATAATTCAGCTTGTAAAAAATAAATACGCTACAAAGAAATCTCTTAAACATCTTCAATATGAAGCAGATGCCGTAGAACAGATGATACAAAGTAAATCTATACCTTTGGGTTCGCTTGATAAGGGAAGAGTTGAATATACTTTAAATCAGTATGAAAAAGCTGGTTTAATTAAAAACGACATACCTTTAGATGAATATATATTTGAGTCTTTTCATAGAGAAATCAGCTTAACGCCAGAAGAAAATGCCTATTTATTACAAAAGAGCACTATAAATATGTGTATTGACCCAGACTGGATGCCATTTGAAAAAAATCTTAATGGTAAACATATTGGGATGACAGCAGATTATTTTACTCTTTTTGAAGAACAATTAAATATACCTATAACAATGCGTCAGACAAAAACATGGTCAGAATCTATAGAGTTTGGTAAACAAAGAAAATGTGATATCTTCTCTTTAGTCATGCCCACAAAAAGTAGAACAGAGTATTTAGATTTTACAAAAGCATATCTTAAAATACCTCTTGTAATCGTCACAACAATGGACAAACTTTTTATTGATGATATAAGCAAAATAGAAGATAAAAAAATAGGGATTACAAAAGAGTATGCATATGGAGAGATTTTAAGAGAAAAATATCCTCAGATACAACTTGTAGATGTAGATACTTTAAACGATGGTCTTGAACAAGTCAAAGATGGAAAAATATTCGGATTCATCGGTACATTAGCGACAACTGGTTATCAAATTCAAAAAAAATATATTAGTCAGTTAAAAATAGCAGGTAAGTTTGATGATAAATGGGAACTTGGCATCGGCACAAGAAATGATGAGCCAATTTTACAAAGTATTTTTGACAAAGTAATTGATAATATTTCAGAGCAACAACATCAAGAAATTTTCAACAAATGGATATCTGTAAATTATGAATATGGCACAGATTATAAAGTCATCTTGAAGTGGGCAGGATCTTTGTCACTACTCTTTGCCGTTATATTGTATATCATATTAAGAGCCAATCAAAAGCTTAACAAAGAGATACAAAATCGTAAAAGTGTTGAACAGAAATTAGTAAAATCCTTGCAGGTTTCTAAAGAACAAGAGTTATTAAAAAATCTTGCATTACAAACTGGAACAATCGGTATCTGGGAATGGAAATATAGCACTAACACTTTGACGTGGAATGAAACCATGTATCATATTTACGCTATCAGCACTTCAAATCAAGACAATCACTACAAGATGTGGAGCGATGCTATTGTAAGTAATGATAAATCTAGAGTTGAAGAAAATGTACTCAAGGCCAGAAAAAACAATACTGAGTACAATACTAAATTTTGGATTACAACATTGAATGCTCAAAGAAAATATATACATGCCATAGGGAGAAATATATTTGACAATGATGGAAATGCATCTGGAATGGTAGGTATAAATATCGATATCACAGAACAGAAAAATTTACTTGACATGACATTATTGCAACAACAGAGATATAAAAGTTTTATGCAACTCTCAAGTGATGGAATTTTCATTATGAATGCCAATGGAAAACTCTTAGAGTATAGTACAGTCGCAAAAACACTCCTTGGTTATTCAGATGATGAAATGAAAAACTTGTCTGTATATGACTGGGACAAGTTTATAAACGAGGATGAATGGCGAAAAATTATTGATCTTCTTAAGAGTGACTCAATTATCATAGAGAGAGTGCATACAAGAAAAGATGGTTCCACTTATGATGCTCAAATCACGTCGGTAAAAATTGTTCATGATAAGACAACTTATATATATGCAGCGGTTAGAGACATTTCACAACAAAAAAGAATCAATGAAAGAATCAATGAAAAACTTCAAAAATTTATTAATTCACAAAATTCAATAGTAATCCTAAGCGATGGTAAAAAGGTAAAGTTTGCCAATAAAACATTTTTGGACTTTTTTGGATTAG
>JGI10211J34971_10000185_pt1 | contig 48822 bp, 46 predicted proteins | sample Etolagsediment_FD_34971 | JGI IMG/M metagenome (IMG submission 34971) | reverse complement strand
GCAGACTTGATTTCTATTAATCCTTTTGATTTCTTTGTTGATGAATATGCAGAGCAATTTCCTTTTAAATATGATAAAGAACTAAAAGCAGAACTGGCACCTTATTTTGAGATTACGGAAAAAGGCAAAAAACTTAAAAAATTTATTAAATCACTAGATCTAAAAGAAAGAAAAATTAATGATTTTTTAGTTTATCTGAATACTGAAATATATAAATATTTAAACTATACTGTACGTCTTGAAGTGGGAGTGCAGAGTTGTGAAGTCACCTTAGATAAGAAATTAGGAAGTTGTAGAGATTATGCTTGGCTTTTTGTACAGGTTTTAAGACATTTAGGTTTGGCTGCAAGATTTGTATCGGGGTATCTTGTACAACTCAAAGCGGATGAAAAGTCTCTCGATGGTCCAAGTGGTCCTGAAGAAGATTTTACAGATCTCCATGCATGGACTGAAGTTTATTTACCTGGTGCAGGATGGGTAGGGTTGGATGCTACAAGTGGTTTATTTGCAGGAGAAGGGCATATTCCTCTGGCATGTACTGCCAAGTTTGAAAGTGCACATGCCATAGAAGGTTTGAGTGATAAGTGTGAAACAGAATTTGAATTTTCAAATACAGTGACAAGAATATTTGAATCTCCTAGAGTCACAAAACCTTATCGTGATGATCAATGGGAAGCTATCAATGCTTTGGGTGAAGAAGTTGATAAAGAACTTGAAGAAAACGATGTCAGGCTTTCTATGGGAGGAGAGCCAACATTTGTTTCTATAGACGATATGGAATCAGATCAGTGGAATACTGCAGCTGATGGCCCTCAGAAAAGAGAACTTGCAGATATTCTTTCAAGAAAACTCTTACATTCATTTGGACAAGGTGGTATGTTGCATTATGCTCAGGGAAAATGGTATCCTGGAGAGCCTATACCAAGATGGCAAACATCTGTGATTTGGAGAAAAGATACCAAGCCCATTTGGAAAGATCCTAGTTTGTTTGCCAATATGAATGACACCTATGCTTATACTAATGAAGATGCCATGAAATTTATTTACAATCTTTCATTGACATTGGGGGTGAATAACGAAAACATTATTGATGCTTATGAAGATCCTGTTCATTATATTATGAAGGAAGCATCACTTCCTCTAGATATCGATCCTTTAAGATGTAATTTAGAGGATGAATTAGAGAGAAAAAACATTGCAAAAGTTTTAACGCAAGGCTTAAATAAACCTGTTGGTTTTGTATTGCCTTTGAATTATGGAGAGCATAAATGGATTAGTTCACATTGGTCATTTAGGAGAAATAATCTATTTTTAATTCCTGGTGATTCACCTCTAGGACTTCGTCTTCCTATGGAGTCACTTATGCAGAACCCTGAAAATGAATTTGTCCAACATGCCGAACCTGATTTATTTGCTGAGGTCTCAAAACTTGATAAGTTTATAAAAAAAGCAAAAAAAAGGTGTAAAAAGGTAGATTCGACGGTGATTAAAAATGACCCTCATACACTTTTTGTGAGAACAGCATTAAATATAGAGATACGAGACGGAAAGCTTTTTATATTTTTACCCCCACTAAATCATACAGATGCATTCTTAGATCTTATAGCATCGATAGAGGCTGTTGCACACAAACTAGATATCAAAGTAGTTCTAGAAGGCTATGAACCAGCACATGATTTACGTTTGGAGACTATCAAAGTGACACCAGATCCTGGAGTGATAGAAGTGAATATACACCCCACAACAACATGGGCAACATTACGTGATAATTTGTTTACACTGTATAAAGATGCCAAAGAATCACGTTTAGGGACAGAAAAGTTTATGCTTGATGGAAAACATACAGGAACGGGAGGTGGAAATCACGTGACAATTGGTGCACTCAAACCAGAAGACAGTCCATTACTTAGAAGACCTGAACTTTTAAGAAGTTTGATTACATTTTGGCAGCATCATCCGGGGCTATCTTATCTTTTTTCTGGTACATTTATTGGGCCAACATCTCAAGCACCCCGTGTAGACGAGGGAAGACTTGAAAATTTATATGAACTTGAAATAGCTTTTGCACAAATTCCATTAGATGAAGAGGTGCCTTTTTGGTTAACTGATAGACTTTTTAGACATATGTTGACAGATATTACAGGTAATACGCATCGATCTGAATTTTGTATAGATAAATTGTATTCTCCTGATTCTAGTTCTGGAAGATTAGGAATCTTAGAGCTCCGTGCTTTCGATATGCCACCACATTTTAAGATGTCTTTGTTACAAATGCTTTTGATACGAACGCTCGTATCTCTATTCTGGAGAAAGCCGTATAAACATAAATTGGTTAGATGGGGGACTCAACTGCATGATAAGTTTTTACTTGAGCACTATGTAAAAGAAGATATAAAGGACATAGTCACATTTTTAAATAATGAAGGGTATAATTTTCAGCTAGATTGGTTTGATCCATTTTTTGAATTTAGATTTCCTCTTTATGGGATGGCGACTGTGAATGATGTACATCTAGAACTACGAGCCGCGATTGAGCCATGGCATGTCCTTGGAGAAGAGAGTGGTTCTCAAGGTACGGCTCGGTATGTAGACTCTTCTCTTGAAAGAGTACAAGTCAAAGTCAACAATTTCTTGCCTGAACGTTATGTTTTAACCTGTAATTCAGTAGTCATTCCTTTAAGCCCTACAGGTATTGAAGGTGAATTTGTTGCTGGAGTAAAATATAAGGCATGGCAACCATGGTCCGCACTACACCCAACCATAGGTGTAGATACACCACTGGTTTTTGATATTGTAGATCGATGGAATCAAAGATCTATTGGTGGGATGAGCTATTATGTTTCACATCCAGGCGGAAGGACATATGATACTTTCCCTGTAAACAGCAATGAAGCAGAATCAAGAAGAGGCAATAGGTTTTGGGAGTTTAATCATACTCAAGGGCCTGTTGATTATATATCTGAATCTGTTGTAAAGCGAAGTTTATACGATGTAAATGGTGCCAAAAGAGCTGTTCTTGCAAAAGACAAAGTAGGTGATAAAGTATTTCTTTTTCAAGAAGTTACACAAAGTATGGAATATCCTCATACTTTAGATTTAAGACGAAAGTGGGCGAAGCAGTAGATGCAAATATTTGATAGTTATGTTTCTGAATCATCTTTTGATGAAGTGTATGATGCAGAGAAAAATATCAGATCATACTGGAAAAATATCATTCATGATATTGAAGATTCAGGTATAGAATTATTAGAAAAAAAGCGTGCTGAAATTGATTGGCAAATTCAAGATAATGGTGTGACATACAATGTCTATGATGAAAAGGATAAACCTTCAAGCAGATCATGGACCCTTGATCCCATTCCTTTCGTGATTGACGAAAACGAATGGGAACATACAAAAAATGGTTTAAAGCAAAGAGCTAAACTTTTTAATTTGATTTTAAAAGACTTATATTCTGAACAAAAGTTGATAAAAGAGAATATCATCCCTGCAGAAGTCATCTTTGGACATAAGGGTTTTTCCCCAGAAGTTTTTGACATGGGAGAACAAGAAGATTTTAATCTCTATTTTTATGCCACCGATATAGCACGAGGTCCAGATGGGAACATGTGGGTCATTAGTGACAAGGCTCAAGCACCATCGGGACTTGGATATGCCATAGAAAATAGACTTACTATGAATGTAATCTCTAATGATCTCTATCCTAACATTAAGAAAAAGAAACTGACTTCATTTATGAGGGACTATCAAGAGTTACTGAAAAAAATGACAGGTGGGGACATCTCAACAGCAATACTTATGACACCTGGACCGTATAATGAAACGTATTTTGAACATGCATACCTCAGTGCTTATTTAGGTGTTAATATGGTTCAAGGTACAGACCTACTAACAAAAAATGGCTCTGTCTGGCTTAAGAGTTTAAAAGGACTTAAAAAAGTTAATACACTTATTCGACGGGTAGATGATAGGTTTTGTGATCCTTTAGAATTAAGAGATAACTCTTATTTGGGTGTTACCGGTCTTGTTGATGTTATGCGTAAAAATAATGTCAATATGATTAATCCCATAGGAAGTGCTATTTTGGAAAATATTGGGCTCAATCCTTTTATGGAAAAAATAGCTGATTATTTTTTAAATGAAAAACTTATTTTACCACAGATAGCTACATGGTGGTGTGGACAGAAGAAAGAACTACATTATGTGTTGAAGCATCTCGATAAACTAATTATCAAAAAAATAGACCGAACAGATAAGATAGAAATTTATTTTGGTAAAAACCTTACTGCTGAAGAAAAAAAAGAGTTAGTCGTACGTTTAAATAAAAATCCTCATCAATATGTAGCTCAAGAAGAGGTGACTTTCTCAACGGTACCTTATTTTGAAAATAAACAAGTTGAACCACGTAATGCAGTCATCCGAACATTTTGCATCAAAAATGAAAATGACTATAGTGTGATGAACGGTGGATTAGTGAGAATTTCATCGAGTAAAGATAACCTTTTAGTCTCTTCTAAAAAAGGTGGAATTAGTAAAGACTTATGGATTTTGGGTAAAGATACAATAGAAATAGATTCAGCCAGTATGCTTAAAGACCATAGATACATAGAAACCTCCATTGATCAAATCTCTACGCAAAAAGCAGAAAATCTATTTTGGCTGGGAAGATATCTTTCTAGGTCTATCGCCACTACAAGGCTTATCACGCATGTAATTAAGAAGATTACAAACTTTTATCGTTATGAGGTGGTGACCTCTAAAGAGTCTCAAGTCATTCTTCAAAAAACTTTGACACATATGACGATGACTTATCCCGGTTTTATGGATGAAGAGAATACAAGAAATCTTCATATGTTTCCTATGCATGAAATAACTTCCATTATCAAAGATTCCAACAGAGTTGGATCATTATCATCCACTGTGTCAATGCTCTCTAATACAAATGTCAATATTAAAGATCTTTTAACACTTGAGTCTTGGAAACTTTTTGATAAGATACAAAAAGACTGGAAGCATTTTATAAGTAGAAAAGGGGATTCAACACTTGTTATCGCAAAAGAATTAGAAAACCTTTTAATCTATTTTATGGCTTATAAACAATTAGTCAATGAAAGTATCTTTAGAGAACAGGGACTTATCATTTATGAAATAGGATATATGATTGAGGATGCATTGCTTCTCATAGCAAAGGCTAGACCTATGTTATGTCTAAAATTAGAAAAATCAACAGGACATGATGTACTCGAGGGGATGCTTAATTCAATGGAAAGTTTCAATGCCTATAGAGCACACTATAAAAGTTCTCTGACTTTGGAAAATGTCGTTGAATTCTTAGTGTTTAATTCACAGTTTCCAAAATCTCTTATGTATATTATTGACCACCTCTTGATAGAATTTAAGTTATTACCAAAGGCAAAAGAGATACTTACATCTTATGAAGACAAGATGCTTGAAGCACGTACACTTTTACAGTCTATCGAGTTGGAGGCATTAATAAACATTAAAGAACAAGAAGGTGTTTATATAAAACTTGATACTCTTTTAGCCCAACTATCCGATTTGTTTTTGGCGTGTTCAAATGAATTCTCAAATACCTATTTTTCGCACAATGATGAGTAGAAATGATTTATAATATTTACCATAAAACAGCTTTTAAATATGAAAATGATGTCACCTTTAGTCATAATATTGCAAGATTAAAACCAAAAAGTACAACGTATCAGAAATTGCTTACATTCTCTATGGATATTGATCCAGAAGTCTATGAATTTCATGACTTTATTGATATGTTTGGAAATACTAATACCCATATGCTCATTAGAAAACCACATCAAATGTTAAGTGTCATAGGAAGATCAAGTGTAGAGGTTTCACCTGATATTATCGATGAACATATCAAAATGATCAAGGATAATAGCATTACGTATGGTGAAGCAATACAGAGGTTGAGTAAATTTCAAAGTGATGATCTTCATGCAAAACAATTTCTCTTTGAGTCTGAGCTTATACCTTATAGTTCACAGAAGATAAAAGCATATGCTCTTGATTCATTTCAAGAGCATAGAGATTTATTTGAGGCTACAGAAGAATTTATGCAGCGTATTTATAATGATTTTGAATTTTTATCAGGTTTTAGTGACATCACAACACCTGTTGAGGAAATATTTGAAGCTAAAAAAGGGGTATGTCAGGATTTTGCCCAATTTGCAATTTCTGCATTACGTACTATTGGGTTACCTGCTAAATACATGAGTGGATATATAGAAACGTTACCAGCAAAAGGTGAAAAAAAATTATTTGGCGCTGATGCTTCGCATGCTTGGTTTTCAGTTTACATACCTAATGCTGGATGGATCGAATTTGATCCTACCAATAACATTATTCCTCGAGACCAACATATCCTTTTGGGTTCGGGAAGAGATTATAATGATATTTCGCCTTTAAAAGGAGTTGTGTATAGCAGTGGCACAAGTAAACTTTCTGTAATGGTGGATGTAAGGAAGTCTCAAGATAAGATGAGTGAAAATAGATATCAAAACCAAAGTCAGCAGTGATAATCCATTTTACTTTATAGCTATTTTTACGTTGAATGTATTTTTAATACACAATAAGTGTATCGACTTTTTCGTAGAGATCTTCAATGATATTCTTGCTCTTACTATCATCTGGAGATTTTTTCATTTTTTTATCAAAATCTGTATCTAGGATATTAAAAATACTATTAATATCTTTGACAATAAGATTTGTCATTTCTTCTTTTTTCTTAAATCGTATGCGAAAATCTACCTCTTCAATCAATTTACCAAGCTTCAGAAAATAGTCACTGCATTTTCTATGTCCTTTTTTTTCATATGCACCCCAAATTTCACTAATGAGTGAAAGTGCCGTTTCAATATCTTTATAATCTATGAGAAGCTCATGCGTTGAAATCGTTTGAAACAGTGTATGCAGATCTATAATTTCACCAAAGGCAGAAGGATCAATATTTGGACGTGCTATGATCGCATTTTCTCTTGCATTGATCATCAAGGTAGCTAGATTAGCAGGGTGATCTCCAAAAATTGCTTCTTCTAAGAAGTTTACAACACCTTCATAGTGTAAATCAATGTTAAATTTTTGATAGAGTTTTACTCCTGCAGCCTTATCTACATCAATAATTTTGTCATAGGCTTTATTAATTTCAAAGAGTGTTAACTCAATACGTTCTAGATATCTTCCCAGCCAATATAAATTTGTTGCAACATTTGCGGTTAATAATTGATTCATTTTATAACTCCATTACCCATGTATCTTTAAATCCACCACCCTGTGACGAGTTGACAAGATAGTTTCCTTCTTCTAGTGCATATCTAGTAAGACCACAGTTCCATACTTTTACATCTTCACCCATGACCACATAGGCTCTAAAATCTGCTTTTCTGTTGACTAATTCATTATTGAGATAGCATTTCTCATCATAGAATTCTATTAATTCTTGAGCGATGAATCTTCTAGGATCAGCCTTGATTACACGCTTTAAATTTTCGATCTCTTCTCTGGTCATAGCGTGACCAAATAATACCCCATATCCTCCAGCTTCAGCCACATCCTTTATCACTAATTTTTCTATATGCTTCATCACATAATTCATGTCTTCTGGAAAATAAGGTAGATATGTAGGTGCATTTTTTAATATAGGCTCTTCATTAAGATAATACTCTATCATTTTAGGTACAAAGTAGTAAATACCTTTATCATCTGAAACACCATTACCTATGGCGTTTAAGAGTGCAACATTGTTATTCAAATAAGCTTCAACAACTCCTGGAACACCGATAAGACTTTCTGGGTTAAAAAACTTAGGATCAATGAAGTCATCATCAAGTCTTCTATAGATAGCACCAACTTGTATTTTTTTACCATTGTAGTTTTTGAAATATACTTTTTTATTGATCACTTCGAGTTCATTGGCACGTACAAGCTGTGCACCAATTTTTTCTGCAAGATAACTATGTTCATAGTATGCAGAATTGAATCTTCCTGGTGTCATTAATACATTGATACCACCTGTATTGACATAGTTCATGGCATTAGTAATAAATTTTGGGTAAGACTTAATAGGTGTTATATTTAAGGTTTCAAAAAATTCAGGGTAAATTTTTCTGTATGTATCACGTATAGAGAGGGGATAACTTGAACCACTTGGCACTCTAAGATTATCTTCTAGTATGACCCATTCATCATTACTTGAGTCTTTCACAAGGTCTATACCGTTTATATGTGTTCTTATTTTTTTTGAGGGGGAAAACCCAACAAACTCTTTTAAGTAACCACTGGCTCGTTCTATAAACTCTATGGGAATGATACCTTCTTTAACAATTTTCGCATCAGTATAGATATCTTCCAAAAAGAGGTTAAGCGCTGTGACTCTTTGTTGTAAGCCTTTTTCGATTTTGGAAAATTCACTTTTGGAAATAATTCGTGGAATCACATCAAAAGGTAGGGACTGTTCTATGAAGTTTCCATCTTTGTAAAGATTAAAATTAATGGCAAATCTATCCATATACATTTTAAATTCATTTATTTTCTTTCTGTCTTGTTTCTCAAAAATTTCCCAAAATTTTTTATGAAGCTCTGTTGACTTCTCTAGCATGAAATACCTTTAAAAATATGTTTCTAGGTACTATTATAATCTTATATTGTAGCACTTGAGAAGAGTTAGTTGATTAATTTATAATCATTTGTTGTATAAAAATTGCAAAATAAAAGATTGTTCAATTAATATACAATATTTTTTTCTTAACTTGCATGTTTCACATTATAATTTTTAAATGGAAACTTTATTACTAGCAATTTTTGCAACTATTTTTATTGCTACCTTACTCAATATCATTTTTAAAAAATATAATATTTCTCATATACTTGGATACATCTTTACGGGTACTATCGTAAGTTATCTTTTTGATTTTAATACGCTAAAGATTGATTCACTTGATTTAGTAGGTGAGTTTGGTATTGTATTTTTAATGTTTACGATTGGGTTAGAACTAAGTTTTGAGAAAATAAAAAAAATGAAAGAGACTTTACTGATTAACGGTGCAACACAACTTTTTTTTAGTGTTTTATTCTTTTTCCCTTTGGCATTTTATGTTTTTAAACTAGATCTTACAAGCTCTATAATTATTGCATTGGCATTTTCTTTGTCTTCTACAGCCATCGTTTTACCTTACCTCAAAGAGTCTAAAGATATCTATACTCCATATGGGAAAAAATCCGTCGGTATTCTGATTTTTCAAGACATTTCTGTTATTCCTATTTTACTACTGATCACCTTTCTTGCCTATGGTGTAAATGGAACAGATATCTCTGTTTATGAGGTGCTTATAAAGATGCTGTTCGCACTGGTGTTTATCGTGTTGTTTATCCTTTTTATAGGAGATAAGATTGTAGATATTTTGTTGAAGTTTGCAGCAAATACACAGATTGAAGAGATTTTTCTTGGTGCTATATTTACTATAGTTTTAGGTATGGCAGTTTTGATGCATACACTTGGTTTTACATACTCTTTAGGGGCATTTATCGCAGGTGTTCTTATAGCAGATACAAAATATGTCATGAAGGTAGAGTCAGATATTCTCAGTTACAAAGATTTACTTTTAAGTGTTTTCTTTTTTAGTGTTGGTGCAAAAATTGATATGTACTATCTTTTGACTAATCTTCATACTGTTTTTCTGATCTTTGGGTTAGTCACATTGGTAAAAATCATAGTTATCTACTTTATTATTAAACGTAAATCAGATACAAATGTTTCTATTAAAACTGCTCTTGCATTAGCGCAAATAGGAGGATTTTCTTTTGTCATATTTGATATGGCTGCATCAAATGACTTGATTACGCATGATATGGCAAACTTTTTGTTTTTGATAACTTTTGTGTCCATGATTGTTACACCATTTATATTAAACAATATATATCGACTTTCTTCCTATTTTGAAAAAGAGTTTTATGAATCTGATGTGATTACCCCTATTGATAAGAAAAACCATATTATTATTGTGGGATTTGGAACACTAGGTAGAGCTGTTGCCAAGGAACTTCATTCAAAACATATAGATTTTATTATTATTTCTGATAATCTACAACATGTGTTATTGGCACGACGTATAAACTTTCTTGCATATTTTGGACATCTAAATAAACGCCCCGTGATGGAGTCTCTTAAAGTTGAAGAGAGTTCTAGTGTGATCATTACGATGCAGGATGAACATACAAAAGCAATGATTAGTCAGGCGCTCAGTAAGTACTATCCTCAAGTCAATATCATCATTAAAGTAGATACAGATGAGGAGAGACAGCATTTTCAAGAGATGGACCATATTGATATTATTGACTCCAACTATGAGTTGTCTTCACGTTTAGTAGATACTTCATTGGATTATAGAAAATAGCTTTCTGGGCTATGGAGTTACACTTAAGTACCTATGGTTTTAGCTTCCCTTTCTAGCACTTATATCGTTATATATGCTAAAGCTTATATTTTGATGGGAGGATAGGGAATAAACTTTTTTTAATATCTGAACTAATCTTATCTGTATGGAATTATGCTAGTATTCAGCAAAATTTTTATTATTACAATAAAGGATAACTTATGACAAGTGGAAAAGTATTATCATTGTATATGACTATGCCAGATATGATGCGCTCTGGGCATCGTATGAGGGTTGAAGACCTTGACATGGACGAAAATGGTATCATGGGTAGTAGAGACTATGAAAATGGAACTGAGCATACGATGGTTTTAGTTTCAAAAAAAAGTTATGACATTATTGAAGATGCAGAACTTGCCTTTGAAAGAGGTCTCCTAATGGAAGATATTTATGTGGACGTTGACCTGTATCATCTTAAAAAAGGATCCATCATCGAGATTGGAGAAGTGCTTTTTGAAGTCACTGGACCCTGTGAGGATTATCGTTATCTCTATGCATTTGCACCTGAACTTCCTGAGCTTATTCATGGTAAGCGAGGTATTTTCATCTCTCCTCTAGATTATGGAGGCATTGCAGTGGGGAATGATGTCCGTATCGTAAAAGAGGCTTAATATGAAAAAAATAGGTATCGGGATAGACTACAGTAATATCTGCAAAGACTACAATACATCATATTTAGATCGAGACAATACAGATCCTGCGACCTCTAAATGCATGAAGCAAGTACTTACTTGGACTCGAGCGTTTTTATCTGAACTTTTAGAAAACTTTGAATATAAAATACATCATTTACACTCTTCTACTTTAGTAAAGATAGACGATGTAGCTTCGAAAAGATTTCTTTTTTATTCATTGGAGAAAGAAATAACATTACAGAGCTATGTTATACAAAAAGAGTATGTGCAATATGATTCTTTAGCTGACTGGGAGTCCGATAGTAATGAGAGTATACTTATCCAAAATGATGAGGATGGGGGAGCAATTTATTTCTTTTTTAATGAAAACTCTAAAGCACACCAATGGGTGGTCAATCATCTTAAAGATTTCTCATTAGATGAAGTTCATTTCCAAGCAATTAAATAAGAGTAAAAAACGGAGGGTGCTCAAAATTTTACTCTAATGGTTGAGACTTACTTTGCTATTCCATGGAATTGTTCATAGACCCTTTTGACATATTTAGGTTTGAGACCTGTAGTCTTGATCTCAGCGAGTTCTTGTTTAATATGTTCTTGTTTAATGGCAATAAGATTTTCCCATCTTTTCACTAAAAGGGCTCTCACATCTTTTTCAAAATCACTATTATAATGAGGATATGCAGTATTTAATTTCTCTACGACAGTACCAAAATCTGTCTCTTTAATAAGTTCTAATTGTTCTTTTGGATGTGTTTTTTCAACTTCAACATAGTATCTCCAACCAGTTTCCAATATAGTTCTTAATTCTTCTGTATAATCTCTGTCTTCATCTGGAAATTCTTGCATGAGTGCTGCAGCGATGTCTTTGAGTTCATGCGTATTTACGATTTCCAACTCTACTTCAAAACCTTTTAAGTCTTCTTCATATTCTGCAGCATCTTCATACATTTTTGCGATCTCAGCATTTTTGCTATTATCTCTAGTACTTTTCTTTGGTACAGGATTTTCTTCTCCCGCTTCCTTTGCATGAGCAGCTTTAAGTTCTTCCATTTGTAATTCTAAATAGAGCTTTTCTTTTTTTTCAGACATATTATCAATACCTCATAATCAATTTTTTGTATTCTAGCATTAGTTGTTTAATTATTAATTAAACAACTAAACTTAAAAATGGTCACACTAAACAAAGGCACAAAAGCACTCTTCCATAGGAATATACCCAAGCTAAATACTTACCCAGATTAAAATCATTTAATACATAAGAGAGAAAAAAAATGATAATATATTCAAAAAATAAAAGGTAGATATAATGTCTAATAAACTAATACACAATGTAGATGAATGTAAATATGAATATCATATAGATGGTCATGTTGCATACATTACTTATGATGATCAACAAGGAAACATGCATTTAACGCATACGATAGTACCAGAAGCATTGGCAGGGAAAGGTCTTGCCAGAACACTTTTAGAAGATGTACTTCAAGCGTTAAAAAAAGAAAATAAAAAAGCTGTAGCTAAATGCTCTTATATAGTAAAATATCAGGAAAAAAATCCAGAAGCAAGAAATTTATTTATTTAAATTTAATCATCAGGGGGTGAGGATTTATACCAACCAAGTTAGTATAAAGATTAACAATCCCTCTCTCATAAACTTATGACACGCTAACACTTATAACTTATATATGATATTCATGTATTGATCACTATGATTTTTTGTATCATAAAGTAACAATTAGACTTAGTCCGTATGCATAATGCCTCATATGGTAACTATTATACCTATCAATCTACTTTCATATTGCTCAGATATTATATATTTAAAATTTATTCGATATTATTAGACACAAATTCATGTTTTAAAAACTTGGAAGTACACATCATGATGCTACTTTCAATTTGAAAAACTTTGTATCTGATGATAATGAATTTAGAAATGTTTTATACACTTTAAGTGTATTTTTTCGAAACTTTTTCATACATAATAAGGAGTCAAATATGACGAAAAGAGTAACAGTAGGTCCTGCAGGGTATATGCCCGCGTCAGCACCGGAAATGGGGGTAGAACTTGCACCAAAAGGTCAAGCTTTACTTTATGGAGATGTTGTTTCTGAAGAAGAAGCAATGAGAGATGCTGCTATAGCATTACTCACAAGAGACAACCCAACAATCTTCCCCGGTCCTCAAGTTCTATGGGACTGGAAAGATGATGTTGCTGAAAAAGCTGCAGCGATTTTGGATCTTGCATCTGAGATTCCAAACTGTAAGATCATTCCAATGCCAGATTACAGACCTAAATATCCAAAAATTGATGTTAAGGCTGAGATCAATCCAAATCACCCAAATCTAACAATCTTAGATAACAAAATCAAAGCTTGTATTTTTGTAGGTGTACACTGTCACTACGCAAATCTTTCACTTAGAATGATCCGTGCTGGTACTGATTGTTATACCACTGCATTATGTGCTTATATGGGACACGAAGAAGCAATGGCATCAATTAGAGATCTCCATGCAGAAGACATTCAAAAATTTAAAGAAATCATAATTGAAGAAAGAAACAAATTAGGCATTGAGTGGGAAACTACTCTACCACCTGAAAATCCATCTTTAGAAAAAGAAGATTTCAGTACATTATCACCGGCTGATTATGGCGAGTATAGAAGTCTCATCATGACCAAAAAAGGTGAGCATGTTACTGAAACTGAATAAAGGAGAAAATCAATGGATGCAAGTCAAAGACCACAACTAGAAAAGAAAAAAGTAGATATCAATTATTTACTTAAAGAGGCTCCAAGAGAGCAGCACTTTATTACAGGTGCACAAGCGATGGCGGAAGCTGTTAAAAGAGCAAACGTAGATATGGCAATTGCTTATCCTATTACACCACAATCAGAGGTAATGCACCTTGTTGGTGATATTTATGCTCAAGGTCACATTAAAGAGTACTATAGAGCAGAAGAAGAGCTTGGTACAATGTCAGCAATTGCTGGTGCAGCAAGAGCAGGTGTACGTCTCTTTACAGCAACATCAGGACCAGGACTTCTTAGAGGTCTCGAAGCAATCGTATCATGGTCAGGTCACCGTGTTCCAGCTGTACTTGGTATCTTAACGCGTGTTGTAAATGCACCGTTATCAATTCAGCCAGATAATATCGAAATGGCATATATGATGCACTGTGGTGCAGTTATGCTTCATGCTGAAAATCAGCAAGATACGTTTGACATGACGCTAGCAGCATTTGCTATTACAGAAAAAGTGGATGTTTATATTCCTGTAGCTGTTGCAACAGAAGGTTTCTTCGTAACACATGCTAAGGGTTATGTTGATATGATGGCTGATGATTTATGTCTTCCTGATTTTGACCCAGTTGCAGCTCCGGTTCCAGCTATGGATAATGAAACGCCACCAGCTAGAATTCAAAGAGATGCTCCTGTTCAAAAATCAAACTTTATGTCTTACTTGATTCACTCAGTATGGCAACAAGAGATTTGGGATTCAAACAAACGTGCGATGAAATATATCTATGAGTACCTTGGGGGACCAATCGAAGTTCAAAACCCTGAAGCGGATGTATTTGTTGTTGCTTCTGGTTGTGCAGCAGCGCAAGCGAGAGAAGCATGGAGATATGGTCAAGAAGAAGGTTTAAGTGTTGGTCTTATCAAAGTAAGAGCAATCAGACCATTCCCAATTAAAGAGATTCAAGAAGCAACTAAGAATGCTAAGACACTTATCGTGCCTGAGCACAACATTATTGGTTGGTTATCTAAAGAAGTTAAAGCGGCTATTCCAAACGGTGGAATTGTTGTAGAAGGTCCAAGAGTATATGGTGGTATGACACTTCCAGTGGAATTGATCATGAAAGAAATTTATACTGCTCTTGGTTTAGAGTACGAACTAAATTTATAAGAAGGGGATACAATGAGTTTAAAATATATAACTCCAGCAGAGAGATTTAAAAAATATCTACCAAAAGATTATGTAGAATTAGTTGACTTTGGTCCATTTGGAAAGACTCAAGATGAAGCTGGTCCAGGTAATATGGGACAGTTTAAAGAACTAATGGAAGAACACCCAATGTGTTCTGGTTGTTGGATGGCATATTACATCAGATTGATTTTTGCTTCACTACCACAACCTGAAGAGACTGTAACACTTGGTACAGCTGGATGTGGTCGTTTGGCTATTTCTCAAGCAGCTGTTCCATTTATCTATGGTAACTACGGTGACCAAAATGCAATGGCTTCTGGTCTTACACGTGCATTTAGATTACGTTTTCCAGAGAAGCATAAAGATGTTATTACTATTGCCGGTGACGGTGGTACTATGGATATCGGTTTCTCTATGACTATGCACTCATGGATCCGTGGTGAAAAATTTACAACGATCATGCTTGATAATGAAGTTTATGGAAATACTGGTGGTCAAGAGTCTGGTATGTCTCCAAAAGGTGCTATTCTTAAAATGGCTCCACTTGGTAAAAAAGGTGAGAAAATGCCTGCAACTGCATTAGCGCAAGCTGCTGGGTGTGTGTATACAGTTAGAATGTCTCCAACGAACATCAAAAAAGCTGCAAAAATCATCAGAAGAGCGATTTTTGTTGCTAGAGAAGTTGGACCAACGTTCATTCATGCTTACACTTCTTGTAATATTGAGTATTCTATTCCTACTGAGGATGTATTTGCTGATGCAAAAGAGAAAGAAAAAACTAGATTCCAGTTTGAAGAGTACATGACTGATGAGGCTAAAGCAGTAATCGATCGTGTTGAAAGCGAAGAGAAAGCAGCAAAAAGAGCTAAAAAAGCAGAGGCGGTAAATTAATATGGCTGAAAATACTAAAAAAGAACGATATAACATTAGGATCTCAGGACTAGGTGGACAGGGTGTTGTAACAACTGCCCACATCCTTGGGTCTACTATGGATAATGCAGGTAAATATGCATCTTTGGTACCATTTTTTGGTTCTGAAAAAAGAATGGCACCGGTTGAAGCTTATGTAAGAGCTTCTAATCAGCCAATTTACGAAGTGGGTGAAGTGGTTTATCCTGATATTATTATGATCTATCATTCACAAGTAGTGACACACGGTAAATCATATACAATGCCTTTTTATACTGGTCTAAAACCAAACAGTTTGATCATTATTAACACTGACCATGACGTTCTTACAGAAGAGGATGAAAAAGTACTTAATGATCTTAATGCAACAGTTGTACAATTTGATGCTACAGGATTAGCGATGCAAATTGCAGGTACTGAACTTGCAACAAACATGGCAATGATGGGTATGCTTCTTGGACTTACAAAACTTGTAACAACAGAAAACATTGAAGCAGCGGTAAAAGAAAGATTCTTAGGAACTTCATTCGTTGCTTCTGGTGGTACAGCTGCGCTAGATTCTGCTATTGAGAAGAAGTTTAAGAAGAAAGAAGAATTACTTCAAAAAAATATGGATGTTATCAATAAAACGTTTGAGATGGCAGATACTGTAGATATATCTGGTGAAGAATTAATCGTCAGACTAGACGTATAAGGAATAAATAAATGTATTATGTAGCAAAAGTAGATGCAGACAAATGTGCTGAATATAAATGTAACACGTGTACACTATATTGTCCAGAAGCGAATACGCTAATGTTCGATAAAGAGGGTAACACATCTTGGGTAGATGAAGATAGATGTAAAGGGTGTGCACTTTGTGTATACGTTTGTACTGACATGCTTGATCGTAATTGTATTACGATGGAAATGGCTGGTCACGAAGAGTAATCTCTTCAACCCATTAGTCACCCTCTTGGGTGACTAAACTAAATACTCTCTCTTACGATCTGGTTACATCATTAAATCAAATCTTTATACCATCAATCTAACATTATAAAATCAAAACAATTTAATCTCTTGAAACAAAATTTAAAATAGATTTTTTACTATTTAATCACACATTGAACTTAAATGCCTTAACATCTTAATTTTAGAGAATAATGCTAAAATTACGCAATTAAAACCAAAAGGATTGTAGTGAAAGTTACAGTAGAAAAAGTAGATGATATAAACTTTATTATGAGCGGAACGGTTGATAATAGCGTGATTGAAGAGAAGGTTGCTAAACTTAAAGAAGAAGCAGCCAAAGTAGCAAAAAATGATGAATCTTCAGATGAAAGTATTGAGCAAAATGCTGCAGGACAAGTATTTCAAGACTTTATCAATGAGGGCATAAAAGAAGGTAATTTAGATATCAAAAATATTTTAGGTCAACCTGGGCTTAAAAAGTATGAGCAACAAGATGATTGTATTTACTTTGAAGTAGAAGTCGCTGTCAGTCCAGAAATAAATGTTGATATTGATTATAACGAGATTGCGCCTACGTATACAAAACCTACTGCAAATGCTGAAGCTGTCGAAGCTAAATTAGTAGAATTTGCACAAAAACAAGCGCCATTTACAAAACTTGATCAACCTAAAGCTATTGAAAATGGTGATGTCGCTGTTATTGATTTTATAGGTTATATAGATAATGAACCTTTTGAAGGCGGGAGTGCCCAGAAGTTTAATATTAAAGTAGGTTCTAACCAATTTATACCTGGATTTGAAGCACAGCTTGTTGGTATGGAGTATGGTGAGCAGAAAGATGTTGTCGTTACTTTTCCAAAAGACTATTCTGCAGATGATTTAGCGGGGAAAGAAGCTAAATTTGTTGTAACACTACATGAAATCCAAGAACAAAAAGCGGAGACTATTGATGATGCATTTGCACAAAAGGTACTACAAAAACCAGATGCAACACTTGATACATTAAAAAAACAATTTGCAGAACAAGTCACAGCTGAAGAACTTTCACAAGTTTATATGAGCGAACTTAAGCCAAAAATTGTTTCAGCGCTACTTGAAAAGTTCACCTTCACACTACCAAACAATATAGTCGAACAAGAAATTGATGCAAAAGTCCGTGAAAAGACAAGAGGGTTCAGTGAAGAGCAACATAAATCTTATATGGAAGATAAGGGAAAATTTAAGGAGCTTAGAGAGTCCGTCCGTGAAGAAGCAAGAAAAAGTATAAAGATGGCTCTCATTGTGGAGGCTTTAGCTAAAAAAGAGGGGATTGATGTACATGAGCAAGAGGTTATTGCTGCACTGGGTTACCAAGCTACAATGACAGGTCAAGATCCGCAAGCATTGGTAAAATACTATCAAGATAACAATTTAATGACATCAGCAAAAATGGGACTTACTGAAGATAAACTTTTTGGTCATATTCTTGGGTTTCATAAGGCATAGATCTTTTTTAATCTATCTGTTTTATAACTTGGAGGTAAGCTCTTTACCTCCTTTCCAAATGAATATAAATACTTAGTCACTTAAGAACTTTCAAACAAACTCTTTATCGTGTCAAATATAAAAAATATTCACACGATTGTATTGCATTAAACATCATATCACTTATTCCACTCATACCATACTTTAGCTATACTTTCATCATTATAACTAGGAGACAGTATGCTTTATGATACGGTAGATAGAGGTAAGATAGAAGAATTGGTACGCAAGTTTTATACTAGTGTACTTAAAGATGATATGCTAGCTCCTTTTTTTATTAAAGCCTTGGGTGATGATTTGAAAAATGGGAAATGGCATGAGCATTTGAATACTTTATATAACTTTTGGATGTTGATGATGACAGGGGTATCACCATATGGCGGACACCCTTATCCACCACATGCATTTTTAGGGTTACGCAATCGAGATGTGTTTGAGAGATGGTTATCTCTTTTTAAAGAGACGCTTGATGGGCTTTTTATACCAGAAATTTCTGATAAATTTTATAAAAAAGCAGATGTTCTTGCCGAACAATTTATAGAAAATTTGGGCATAGACGACGATGATGATGATGAAGATTAAGCTAAATNTTTAACTTAAAATGTGTACGAAGATGGATCTGTTTTTAATATTCATCGATAAAAAGGAGATAAAATGAGTGAACAAGCAAAAATATTAGCAGAGATGCAAGAAATTATTATGACTATTCTAAAAAATGGATCTGCTTCAGTGGCAGAAGGTCAGAGAATTGATGAACTTGAAGCTTTGTTGCATGAACAAAAGTGTTATAAGGAAATTGATCATGAAGAGTATGAGTATCAAGGAGAAGAGATAGCCGGTTTATTCTTAAATGATCGTTATATGGAAGCGATAGACAAAATGTGTGCATGTCAAATCACACCTGAGGATTTCTTTGGGTTTATAAAATATCATGATGAAGATGAAGAGTTCACAGAAATGTTTACAGATATTTTTATAGCTGATGTAACTAAGGCTTATCAGTCAACGTGTGTATTTTAGTCACCATAGTATAAAGTGCAAGCGTTGGCATAGTTCAACACTTACACAGCCTCTACATAAAAAAATTTATTTTGCAATTTTAGCTTGTATGATGGGGTTTTTCATAACAGCTGCACGTACATCTTCATTTTCATCGATCATCAATTTATCGAGTGTTTCAGCTGGGGTACTTGGATTTACTGCAACAGATGATCGAATATTTTCATTTTCATTTTCACTAAATTGATTTAATAGTGCTACAGGTGAATTTGGATTGCCAGCAATCCAATATGACATATCACTGTCTTTACTTAATTCAACTAAAGTATCCGTGGGTGTATTTAAATGTTCGGCAACAAACTGTTTAACTAGAGGAGTTTCATCTTTACTCAATCTCACCAATGTTTCTGAGGATGTATTTATATGTGCAGCTACTCGTACACGAATAAATGGATTTTCATCATTACTTAATTGATCTAAAATATCAGCTGATGTATTTTCATTTTGTATTAATTCTAATGCTTCTGTGTTTATCATAGTTATACCTTTATATCTTTTAATCGGTTTTACCGATGAATCAATTTGATGCATTGTAGCTTTTCTATCTTAAATCTTGAGGCATAATAGAATGCCCCTAAAATTTGAAATAGGGTTTTAAGTGAATTTACAATATGATGGCTTAGAAAAGTCCTAAAGGAAAAACATATTTATGGATACAGCGATTAATATAAGTTTCAAAGTAACACCATCCCAAAAAGAGACGATCGAGTTAAGAGCGTTAGAAAATGGATTTGATGACCCCTCTGCGTATGTAAAAGTAGTTGCACTCAAAACACAGGCATTTACACTTACAACAGCAGGTTCATCATCAGGTGAAGCATCTATAGAATTTGGATTTAAAGTGACGCAATCACAAAAAACAAAATTAGAAGAAAACATGAAAGAGAGCGGCTGTACAGACCTTGTAAGCTATCTAACATATGTTGCATTACATGCAGTGGTAACAGCAGTAGTAGAGATACGTTCAACTGGAAATTTTGATGATATGTTAGCACGTATTGCAAAAGCAAAAGGCAATGGTTAGTTTTTCGCATGCGTAAAACATACGCCACAATTAAGAGATAAAGCTACAATTCGCTACATGATGTAGATACAATAGATTCAAAATAAATAAGAGTAAGAACATGACAGAAACAGAAGCACGAGTCAAAGCAAATATTGAAAAACACAAGAAAATGGATGCAGGTGTATGGGATGATGAAGCCCTAAACGAGGCACAAGACAATATAAAATTTGTAAAGCAATTTAAGGAAGCAATTTCTAAAGATCTTTTTGGACAAGATCAAGCGATTAATATTGTTGCTAACAGTATGAAAACTTCCATCAAAGATGAAAAGGGGCCTAAAGCTACCTATCTTTTCCTTGGTTCTCCTGCTACAGGAAAAACCTTCCTTGCTGAACTAATGGCAGAACATTTACCCAAATACAAGATCATGAAGTTTGACATGACACAGTACCATCAGCAAAATGGTGGAGAATTGTATGGCTATCCTGCTGGTTGGAAAGGCTATGGTGTTGGTCAACTAACAGGCTTTGTACATAGGAACCCGAAGGCAGTAATCGTACTTGATGCATTTGAAAAGTGTGATAATGTTATTCAAAACAACCTTTTTTCCATTTTTGAAGGTGGTAAAATGCGTGATGCCTGTGGTTGGGACAAGATCACTGATGAGCCGTGTAATGAAGATCAAGATATCATTTATAACGATGAAAATGCAAATTACTTAGTCGATTTTACAGAAGCGATTTTTATTATTACTACGAGTGTAGGTAAAGAGCTTTACCTTGACTATAGGTTTAAAGATTTAGTGAAAAAAGATTATATTCAAGCGGAATCGATGATTCTTGAAGCCATAAAGAGAGAAAAGAAACGAGAAAGTAGAAGTGGTGGTATTCAAGAAGCGATTGTACCTGAACTTGTTTCCAGGTTTTCTAAAGCCAATATAGTCCTTTTTAATAAGCTTGAGTATGATGCATTTGAAAAAATATCTAAAAGGGTATTTCTAAATTTTAAAGATGAGTTTTATAGTCAATATAAGATCGAGTTTACTGTCGCCAATAATTTTGATAACTTTTTAAAAATTCAAATGCTTAATTTTGCTCCAGAATTAGATGCTAGACGTCTTAAAGAGAAAGTAAGTACACTCTTTTTTAATAGAATTACCCAATTTATACAAGACTCAGATAAGCCGATTATGAGTTTCAATCAGATAAAAGTATCGGTCTCTAAGGAATGTGTTACATTTTTAAAAGAGAGAGTAAACCCATTGATAGAAAATGAGACTCTGGTAAGAGAGCTATTTAGAAAAAATACTACGCTTGATATCAATGATACCATCACTGAGAAAAATGGCATCATTACTTATAAAGTAAATTCATGTAAGTTTTCACAAGTTGTAAGAATTAAAGATTTCAGTGAAGATGGTCTTGTATTTGATATCCCGAATGTCTCTTTTGATGATATTGCGGGTCATCATAAAGCCAAGCAGAGACTAGGGGAAGTCATTAACTTCTTTAAAGAGCCAAAATTATTAGAACGATTTAATATCGTACCGCCAAAAGGGATGCTTCTGTATGGACCTCCAGGTACAGGAAAAACAATGCTGGCAAAAGCTTTCGCCAAAGAGGCTGAACTCCCTTTTATCTCAACCACGGGACTTGAATTGCTTCAGCCTGAAAAGACAAAGCTTATCTTTACAAAGGCAAAGGCCTATGCGCCGGCTATCATCTTTATTGACGAAATTGATACACTCGGAAAACGTGATGGAGAAAACGGTAGAGAAGTACCTATCAATAAACTCTTATCAGAGATGGATGGATTTTCAGGGAGAAAAGGTGAAGATATCTTTGTCATAGCGGCAACCAATTATAAAGAAAACATTGACCCTGCCATTATCAGGCCAGGAAGGGTTGAAATCCATATTGAGATCAACAATCTTGATAAAGATGCACGTCAATATTTTTTAGATAAGGTCATCGAAAATAAGCCTACTAGTGGTAGCTTTGATATTAAAAAATTGTTGATGTATACGACAGGATTTACAGGTTCTCAGCTTGAGATGCTCGGAAAAGAGGCTTCATATTACTGTTTACGTCATGGCTTCCCTGCCATCACCCAAGATATTTTAATTGATCAAATCAATACAATTAAATATGGTGAAAGACAGTCCTATCTATCGCTTGAGCAAATGTTCGAAGAAACATCAGTGTATGAAGCAGGGCGTGCAGTCATTTCAAAGACCTTAATGCCTCATGTGAGCATTGAACATGTTAGCCTTACCCCTAGAGACAACAATGAGCACTTTATTTCACACAATTACAGTGATGTTCAAGAGAACATGACAGTAAAAGATTTTAAAGATAAAATATGTGTCTCTTTAGCAGGGAGAGCAGCTCAAATAAAATATTTTGGTGAGATTGAGGGTATGGATTCTGGTGCTTCAAATGACTTACAACAAGCTACACGTGATGCGTATGCAGCCATAGCACATTATGGTATGGATAAAGAGGTTGGGTATATTAATATCAATGGTGTATTGGATGCACAACAAAAATCTGTTGGCAACAAAGATACACAGCATTATCATGAAAAAATCGACACTGCTTTAGAGTGCTGGATGCTTGAAGGTGAAAAAAATGTAACTGCTCTAGTAAACGAACAATGGAGTAGGATAGAGCACTTATCAAAACTACTTTTGGAGAAAGAAATTATATATGAAGATGAATTGGATCAAATACTAACTCAATAACATCTTGATTTGATAAGAGCATTTTGAAACGTAAAATAATCTTTTTTTGAGCTAAATAAGTATAAAATTTCATAAAAATAAGATTGAAATATATGAAAAAGAACATTTTATGTTAAAAGATCAGCTTGAAAAAGAACTCGATATAGCCAATGCCCAAATAGAAAAGTTAGAATTGACCACGCATGTTGTTTCGCCGGAAAATACGCTTAGTGATATCATATCTTTTGGAAATGCCAGTACAGAGGAGCTTAATCAAAGAGAACTAAAAAAAGTATATATGAAAAAAAGAAAACTTCTCTATTTTAGAGAACGGTTAAAAAACAATTTTTCGTACCTATGTAGTGAATGCGGAAAAGAGATAGAGATAGAACGTCTTTTGATTATGCCCAAAGCAGGAATTTGCACAAGCTGTGCAAATAATTTTTAACTGCCCACTTATTTGGTCAACTAGCCAACGTGTGGAGCAGTTTGTGCATCCCATTTTGAAATATGCTGCGTATACCACTTTTTAAAGTCTTTTTCTAAAAAGCCTTGTAACTCTTTTGGCCCTTTAAGTACTTCCCATCGTTTATGAAATTTTTCTAATTTTTTTCGTATGCTATCATGATCACTTTTGTGCATTTGCATATCAGAATAATCACTTTGCTCCATCAACTCTTCTTCGGTTTTAAAGTGCATTTCTATTTCGGCTAAAAACCCTGTGAACAGTGCATCAATTTTCTCTATATCTTTGGCTTTCACTGCATCATAAAAATTGTTGATAACTTCCATCTCATCTTCATGTAACATATTCATCATAGCATTCGCTACTTGTTGTACATCTTGTTCTTGAATTAGCATTTTATCTCCATAAAATAAGGTTTTAAAAAATTATTATAGCTATAAAAAATTTATACTTACTGAGAAATGTGAAGCAGTTTTGATATCTAAAGTGTAAGAAGTGATATCACATCTAAGGATGATATGGATTAAAGCGAAACTTCCTCAATCAGACAGGACAAAGTAAAGCCCTCTTTCTTCGCTTGTTCTTCTACTAAAGCTGCTTTTGTTTCTGCAATTTCTAACATGTATCCACCACAGAACCCCTCACCATTGGTTACAATTTCATGAGCAATGGCTTGAGCATCTTCTAAATCCTTATGAAAGACATCTTTAAGCATTCTCATACAAAATTCCCATGAAACATGCTTATCATTGAGGATAGAAACGAGGTACATTTTAGGTGTATCAACTTGTATCTTCAGGTAAGATTTAAGTGTCTTGGGCATTTTGATAGTTATGGGCATGTCGGACCTCTATAATTTATTGTTTACTATTATACTAAAATAAACCTATAGACAACTTCATTTATAAGGTTGATTAAGAGTTAGGTATGTATAAGAATGTTCTGTTTTTTTATAATTTTTGCTATAATCTCACTTCAAAAAATCGTCTTCTTACTGGTATTATAGATGATTTTATCACAAAGGATGAAGCATAGAATTACAAAATAGCATTACCCGGGAAAATCTTAGAATTTTAATGACTTCATTCTATGAAAAAGCTATGGAAGACGAAGTATTGGCTCCTTTTTTCATAGATGAAATTGGAGATGATCTGACAAGTGAGGATTGGATAGAGCATATCGAATTGTTAGCTGATTTTTGGTTGGCTAAAATTTTAGGGGAAAATACTTATTATGGAAATTTTGTGGGTGCGCATGTAAAAATGCCTCATCTAAAAAGAGAAACTTTTACGAGATGGCTTGCGCTTTTTTCAATAACAGCAGATGAAGTATATGTATCTAACATTGCTGAAGTGTTTAAAAAGAAAGGTGAACAGTTTTCTAAGCAGTTTTTGACAACTAAGAAAAAGATTTAAATTACTTTTTTACTATACTTTATTTTGAAAGTATGTATGTTTGGAATAAAAGGAAAAAAATGAATACAGCTAAAAAATGGAATATACTTTTCATCAAGGATGATAGGTCAATGTTTGATTCAGATACTAAAATATTTAATGATCTGTTTAATAAGGTCGATAAGGTTCTAGGCAAAGAAGAAGCTCTAAGGTTTTTTAATAGCAATCAATACGACATTATCCTAGCTGATCTAAGTGTAGAGGCTGAAGGTGTTGGTCTTTTAAAACAGATGAAGGATAATAAAACTGAACAAGTTATATTTGCCTTGGTTTCACCCGAAGATACAGATAAACTTTATGGAATAGCAGACTTAGGGATAAATGCTTTTGAATTAATACCAGAGCAATTTGATCAAGCTTTAGAGCAAATTGCAATATTTAATCCTTATGAGGAGCAGTAAACGCACTTAAACATATTTGTATTTATCTGCACCCTTGAAGTTTTACTTCATCTTCTGCAAATACTTCAAGCCATTCTTGTACGTTTATGTCCATTTCCTTTGGAGTATTGATACTTTTTTGATCAAAAAATGTATCATTCTCCGCTACTAAATTTTGGTTTCTCTTGTTTGATTCGAGAAATACTTTTTCTGTGAGAGTCATATCTAATTTACTCATGTATACCCCTTTAAAGATAGTTTGATAATTAATAATATCATATTAGGCTTTATCAAAAATTATATCATTTATTTATAGTTAATTAGTTGTTCTGTATTCCTGAATACCTTAAACACTGTCGGCGATGAATGTAGGGTACAAGTAAGTCTTCTTTCGCTAAGATATGAGCAACATTAATTAAAGGCAAAAAATGGAACAAATAAATGGCGTATTAGAGAAGTATAATAATTTTAGAGATGCACAGATTCGTTCTATACAAGCACCTACAGATACTTCAAAAGTTGTTACACTTGTAGTACAAGATGATGAGGGGGAAGACCTTCATACGATTCAAATAGAGTTTAAAGATATTAAAGAGTCAAAAATATTACAAAACAGCGTACTTGCTTTTATGGATATGGGGAGTGGGATTAGTATAGTGAAAGAACATGGTTTATATGGTTTTGCACTAGGAAGTGGAACGGCTATGTTGCATGTACACAGTGCACCTTTATATATAGTAGCTTCAGAAATAAGTATTGAAGAAAAATAAAGAGAGTGGGGCATTCGCCCTAAATTGGCGTGTACAAATTGATTCATTTAGAAAGCCTCTTGTTAGCTTTCTAAATCTCAGTTGAGTGTAATCAGTAGATCTTAGTCACAACCACAAGGGCCACAACTTCCTGTGCTACATGAACCACCTGCATTAGGATTCTCAGATACACTAATCAAAAATGCATTATCACCTGATCTTTGAGCAAAAAACAGGTGTTTGCTACAAAACTCTTCATTCATGAATTCTGCTACGATATTTGAATAATTGTATGCATCTTGCTGATTATCAAATGATTTTTCACTTGCATATTCACTTTTTTTAAAACATCCACATTCGTGTTCCATTTGTACTGTATACATAAACTTTTCCTTTTGGTTATTCATTTATCGGAGTATAGTTATTAAAACTTTAAATAAGATAAAAATACTCCTAAATATAGATATTATTAATAAAAGTTTCTTAAATCTTGCAGGCTTCCTTGATCGCTATCAATAAAAAAATTTGTGTAAGCTATGATCTTTGTTATTTCACCCCGAGAATGAAGTTGAAAAAAACTCAAGAAAATTGGTCAAAAAACAAAGATCCTAAAAAAGTACAAGATTTTTTAGAATGTGAATTTAAGCATTGGATTATTTTGTATATTGGTGATTCTAATTAGCATTAGAATTGTTTTAGATATGTACAAGGATAGATTTTTCAATCTACCTTGATTTAGGAGTATAGTGATTTTTTCTATGTTGAGCTTAGTTTCCACCATCACTATTTGGGGTAGGTTTACTCGCATCAAATCCAATAGTCACACCACTTTTATTCACAAGTTCTCTTGCATCTTCAATATCTTCATCCTCTTCGTCATCTTCAGGTCTAACACTACTGTGTATGACGATTTTATCACCGTAATCTACCGCTTCAAAAAAGTGCGTCATACAAAATTGTTGATTCATAAGACACTCCATAACACGCGCCTTATTATACATATCTTCTCTGGATTCAAATGTCATAATCTTTTCGTATCCACTCTTTTTAACGCAACTACACTCTTTTTCAATTTCAATTGTGTACAAAGTATTTCCTTTTTTAATCTTAGTTATAAGTTTATATCATTTAAAGCTTAAGATGTAATAAAAGAGCTATGAGAGCTCTTTTATTACTATAAATTCACCTGACTCATAGGAGTAGACCTTTTTTGCTGCCTTATCAATAATGATGGGTCTTATCCATTCATTTAAGATGAATTCTTTTGCAATTGAGTTCTCAACAGCCTTACCAACTATCTCGAGAGGTGCTTCCATATATGTAAGCAGGCGTACAGGTTCATGGTATGCTTCACCTTCTTCAAGAACACTTTGTGTTGGAAGACCAATTTTAAGGTCACTGTAGTTTCCATTATAGACACCGATCTTAGAAACAACATTATGATATACCTTAGACCCTGCACCATAAATGGCATTGTCTACTGTAGAGAAGTAATGTTCGAGATTGATCCACTCTCCAACAACTAAAGGGCCGTTAAAAATACGCGTAAGTATCTCTGCATTTTCATTATCAATACTTGAATCATAAGAGTGCATGAAGAGTCTATTGTCAAGTTTCGTATGCCTGATAGAATCCCTTGGACCAGCAAAGGCACCCATATTTTTGGCTAAACCCCATTCTGGTCTTGGTTCAGACCAGTCCATGGTTTTGATGAAAAGGTCTTCTTGTTTATTAGCATTAGGTAGGACAGCCACTCTCTCTTCTCTTGATGCTAAAGCAGCATTTCTGAAATCTTGTTCCATTCTATGGAAATCAGCTAGATCTTTTGTCGTTAAAGTATCAGTATCATAGAATGTCATCTCATCTGTAGTGGTGGTATGTAACGCAGGTAAGAATTTGACTTTTTGAGGGATATCAATTCCTTTTTCTCTCAGTTTTTCACGTACATCATGTTTGTTACCGATCATACAGAGTGCTCTAGCATTTGGCAAAGAGATACTACCCCCACAAGCACCACAGTCTAATGCAGATTCAAATGGATTGTTGTCTGAAACACTTCCATGCCCTGAAATAACGACAAATTTTGGGAACTCTTTTACGAGACCTATCATCTTTAATAGATTTTCTAAATACATCACCTGTTCATCCATGGTAAATCCAACTTGAGCCAGTTTATCTTTTTGAATATTATAATCTTCACCTGTGATATGATAAGCATGCTTTAATTTATTGATGATGTTTGGAGAGATTTTAATGCATAAATCTTTATTAAAAACAAGATGTTCCCATAAAATGATGAGTTCTTCTTGTTTAAGTTTTGTATCAGATTGTGTAGTGAGCACTTCATTGATAATATTTGTATGAAGTCTTCTAATATATTTTTCAATCTCTTTAATTGTCAGTTTATCAAGTGTAAAAGTAGTTTTTGGTTTTTTAGGTTTCATATTTTTGAAAAGTTTGTTGGTTTTCTCAGGGAAGAATGTTTTTCCAAACAGTTTAACACCAAAAAGCCATCCAATCGCTTCAACCATGATATATGGTGTATAGGGGTTGTTCTTAAGATCACTTAATACTTTTTTAGTTGTTTTATTGACACCTTTTTTTACATTATACTCTTCATGAGATTCAACTGGTATTTCAAAAACAATATTTTGAGGTTTTACAATAGCAGGAGCAAGGGCTAGTTCATGTGCTTTGTCAAACTCCACAAAAGAGATAGGGATACCAAGAAATCCACCAGCACCATAAGTAGTGTGTGGACCCGATGCTTCTACTTTTCTACGTATGACTTCTGATCTTACATCTAAGCAGAATATAGTGGATGAAAGAGGCTTTTTATCGTAGGTATGAGGTGTTGTAAATTCATCCACATGTTGCATGATATAAGTGTCTTCTAGAGACTTTAACCAGATAAATCCTTCTTCTTTTTTAAGTAAATTTACAAAATTAGAAAACTCTATGAGTGTCATATCCAGTGCAGGCAATTTGTTTTTTGCAAGTTGTACTTGGAGTGAATTTAAATTGATCTCATCTTTAACATAATCATCTAAAATTTTTTGGTAATCTTTACTCTCCTCCATAGCATCAATATACGTACCAGTTAGCTTACCTTTTTCCCATAAGAGCTTTAATATAGCGTAAGGCGTATTCTCTTTGATATACGCCTCCAGTTTATCAAAGTTATTTATCTCTTTTTTTTGCATATATTTTAACTCAAAATGTAATCTTACAGCCATATAGTCCATCATGGTTGAAGGATGCTCTTTTTGAGGAAAGTAATCTTTGTCTTCTGAACGGTATTTAATATATCCAGCCCAACCATGAAGTTTTAGTATATGCGTTAAAAAGTATTTTTCTACATCTTCAACTTGAAGTTTCTCAAGCGCTTCTAATACATATTCTTCTGCATCAATCACATAGTCAATGTCTTCATAGAGTTTAAAGGTATTGAACATACCTAGGTCTCTATCTGTCATACTAAGTGTCGTTTGCTGTTTGTCAAGAAAACGTGTAATGTACTCAATCACCTCTTTTTCAATCAGTTCTTTTTCACGTGTACCAAAGATTGCATCATGTATTTCATAGAGTGTCATATGTTTGGTAAGTGATTCTATCCATGCATCTGTATTCATGTAGATCGAGTTTACTTCAAGATAGGTATGAAGGTCCTCATCAATCTCATGTACTTTTAATTCTTCATAGCTTCTCAGACCGTTCCACAATGGACTGACCTCTAGCATAAATGATTTAGCCTCTTCTAGGTAGTTCTCAAGGTCTGATTCTTTTAGAGGAGTTAGTAAGTTTTTTTCTAGCTGCTCGGCTTTGATCTTACCTTCATTATAGAGTCTAATGTAGTAGTCAGGATCCATATAGACCTTACCCCCAAATATACTTTGGGCTTTATCAAGTCCATCTTTAAAATGAAGATGTTCAAAACCTTTTAGTGGATTATGGTGAATAAAAGCACCTATAGGCCAGTAGTGTGGTACGGTGTCCTTCACCGCATTTAATTTTTCTAATATACTCATGCTAGTAACTCCTTAAGTCCTACAATACTTAGGACTAGTAATATAATAAACATAGTTAAATGTAGCCATCGCTCTTTAGGTGCGAGGTCAATGTAATGTACATTAGTGTTTGGCTTTCCAAAAACTGTTTTTGCCATGACTCTCACAGCAATTAAAAAATTTCCAAAAAATATAACCACTACGGCGATATACCATAAGGTACAAAGATCAGAGTTGAGTATTCCATTTAGAAACATTAATGAATTTGGAAAAGGCGGGTAGAGTGCTAACGCTGTTAAATAAATCGTTAGCATCAATCCTGCATATGGGGTAACAAGTGTAATCCCTGTAATAGGACGATAGTTCGCACTACCATAATTACGTTCATAATATTTCCCCATCATAAAAATACCAAGTAGTGTTACAAGTAATGATACACCATATAACGTACTCTCTTTTGTTTGAAACATAATGAGCATTGGCGCATTAAAAAACAGTATATAGTAAGACAATTTATATAGATTGGTCGTTTTGTTCGCCTTATAAAGAGAGAATAGGGAAGCCATCAGTGCAATGATGGCAAACGGTACTGACGCTGTTTTTTCTGTGACATTAAAGACTATCATACCAATGATAACTAATAATGAAGAAAGATAAAATATCTTTTCTTTCCCTAAAATATTTGTCTTTTCAAATACTAGGTAGTATGGAACTCCGGCAAATAAAAATAATAAAATAAAATCCATTAACATTTCCTTCCTAAAATACTTTGAAATATTTGATATACAGATCAGACAAATAGCCTTCTTTTGCCAATATCTTATAGATACGCCATTGAAGTTTGTTAGGTTTGTGTTCACCTATAGGTATACCAACAAAGTGTTGCTTATAAGTAAAATACCAACCGATAAACATGATGGCAATCAACATGAGAAGAGTCATCGTACCCGATACATGCAGTGTAGCGACTTTATAAAGAAGTGCACCATGTTCACCATAGAGGAAGTGTTCTAGTGCTAAACCTACGAACTCATAGGTAAAGAGTACAATAATAAAAGAACTAATAACCGTAAAAATGACTTTTGGTGAATTGGCTTTTGTAACTTCAAAAAATGATAAAAAGAGTTGTGTTCCTGTAAGCCAAGCAAATGCTAGTATAAGAATAGCTGCATTTAAGTGGAAAAAATCTTCACCCAATGCAAATTTAACACCCATGAAAACAACCACAGGCACTACGGTGAATAGCGCAACCATACGGAACATATTGATGCTATTATATTGTGGTTTTTCCTCCCAGAAGAGTTCATGTGAAAGTCTTCTTGGAACATTCGGTTCTTTCCTTGCGGCATTGATAAGACTACCAGACTCCAAGAAGAGAGAAGCTTTAAAGATACCATGTACCATAAGGTGGTAAATCGCAAGAGAGAATGCTCCAAGACCTACTTCCATGATCATATAGCCCATTTGTCCCACAGTTGAGTAACCAAGTGAACGTTTAATATCAGAGACGGCAAGCATGAGAATGGATGCAAAAATTGCTGTAATAAGTCCCATAACAAAAGCAACATTTAGTACAGCAGGTGTGAGCAATAATAAGAATGCCATTTTATTTAATAAGATACCACCAACATTTACTACACCCGCATGCATAAGTGCAGAGACTGGGGTAGGTGCTTCTGAAGTATAGGGTAACCACAGATGGAAAGGAATAATTGCGGATTTCATCATCGCAGCAAATAAGAACAAGAAACCAATCACATAGACCATAGGATCATCTATAGGTCCACTTGCAGATAAGGCAAGCCATTTTTGACTAAGCTCTGCCAATTCAAAACTACCAAAGATCTTATATGTGAGGATAACAGCAATAATAAAGAGCAGGTCTGCAAGTTTATGTACGAGCATGGTCCATCCACCATTTTTGATCGCAGATTTTGATTCAACATTAAAGGTGATAAGAAGATAGAGACTTATACTCATAAGTTGCCATGCAATAGCAAGAATCATCAGGTTGTTACTCATTACAAGTAGGTATATAGCCGAGAAGATAAAATTCAAAAGTATGAAGAATCTTTTATATCCAGGTTCATCCCACATATATTTCGTAGAATATTTACGTATAACGAGACCTAGTATGGCAACATAAGGCACTAGGATGGCAGAGAGTTCATTGAAAACAAGGTACCCTCCAAAACCATAAATAACTTCATCTGTACTCATCACATAATAGGTGCCATAGAGACCTAAAAGTGCAACGATAGATGAAAAGAAGATAGCAACTTTAGGCATGAACTCTTTTTTATTTAAAAAACCTATTACGATGGCAATCATAATAGGTATGAACGGAATAAATAAAACTAATTTTTCCATATAAAACTCCTATAGTCTAGTAAATTAATTTTTTAAAACTTCTATTTAAATAATCTAGAATTCGCCATGCACTATGGTCAGTATACTGAATAAAATAAATTGGAAGAACGAAGATTATAAAAACTATCTTCTAAAACCTTTGCCATTATAGATGATTTTATTAAAATATAGTCTATATTTAAAAATAAAGTTGAACCAAAAGTACAATTTAGCCATAGATTGTGTGACTAATTCACAATTTAATACGGGCACTATTTACGATGAATTGGTGTAAGAGCGCATACGAGATACATCTTAGTCATAAGTATGGGATAAAGTAAAGTCAAACATCATAGATAATGGCGATTTTTCTTTAGTATATAATGTAATAGGGATTTGTGATTTTTGAAAAAATATATTAAGAATTCTACACAACTATTTTTTCATATCTTCTTATAGTATAGATATTTTATATCTAAATTATAAGAAAAATCAAAGGTTTTTACAGTAAACTCCCTTTTGCAAAACATATGAATGTTGTTGATAAAGAATTTGTCGTAAATATAACCAATACGTGTTATTAAGGTTTTTTTGTGTAAAGTTTGCTTAATACTTCATTTCTAATCTATTGATTATGGTGATTAAATATAATCGTCATCATTAATATATATATGTTTAAATTTTCGTTGGAGTAAAGGAGTAAGAATGTATTATGTAGCAAAAGTCGATGCAGACAAATGTGCTGAATATAAATGTAACACGTGTACACTATATTGTCCGGAAGCGAATACGCTAATGTTCGATAAAGAGGGTAACACATCTTGGGTAGATGAAGATAGATGTAAAGGGTGTGCACTTTGTGTATACGTTTGTTCTGATATGCTAGATCGTAATTGTATTACGATGGAAATGGCTGGTCACGAAGAATAAGTCTAGGTTCTAGATTTAATTTAAAAATTTTAGAGGAGAAGTTATGGCAAACCAAGGTCCTGCGTATTATTCACCGTATCCGGCGGCTACGTATGAAGGTGTAATTACACCACCAGAAGGCAAAGCACTTTTATTAGAAGATGTGGTTGATGAAGAAGTTGCAATGAGAGAAAGTGCAAGAGTGATGTTGACAAGTGAAAATGCAACAATTTTCCCTGGTCCACAAGTATTATATGGTTTCAATGAAGAAGCGAAGAAAAAAGCTACACTTATTAAAGAGATGGCTGAAGTTCTTAACGCTAAAATGATTCCAATGTATGATTACAGACCAAAGTATCCAAAAATTGATGCTGAAGTTGAGATTAATCCAAATCATCCAAACTTAACTATTTGGCACAACAATATTAAAGCATCGATATTCATTGGTGTTCACTGTCACTATGCAAATGTTGCATTAAAGATTGTAAGAGCAGAGACAGATTGTTATACAATCGCGATTTGTGGTTTGTCAGGGCATGAAGATGCAATGGCTACATTAAGAGACCAGCATTCTTCAGAGCTTGAGAAATTCATCAAAATAGCTAAAGAAGTTAAAGCTGAGCTTGGTAAATAGGTAGGAGATAAAAATGAGTAAAATTACTGATATGACAGAAACACACAATTGGTCTGGACAGAAATTAGTTACAGCAGATCACTTGCTTTTCGATGCTCCAAGAGAGAAACACTTCATGACGGGTTCTGAAGTTTTAAAAGAAGCGGTAAAAAGATGTACAGTTGATGCATCTGTATCATACCCAATTACACCACAGTCTGAAGCAGCTCACCTTATTGGTGAACTATGGGCTGAGGGTTATGTAGGTACATACTTCCGTGGAGAGAATGAATTTGGTGTAATGTCTGAAGTTGCAGGTTGTGCGATGGCTGGTGCTAGAACAATTACGACTACTTCAGGTCCTGGTACACTTAGAGCGATGGAAAACTTTGCTCAATGGTCTGGTACAAGAATTCCTTGTCAGCTTATCCTTATGGCTCGTGGTATTAATTCACCACTTACGATTCAGCCGGATAACTTGGAAGTTTCATATATGTTAGAAACGGGTTGTCAAATTTGGTACGCTGAAAACGTACAAGAATTATTTGACATGTCAATTGCAGCATTTATCGTTGCTGAAAAGCCTGATGTTCATGTTCCAATTATTACAGTTGTTGATGGATTCTTTGTATCACACACTAGAGAGGCTGTTATGCTTCCTGCTGATGATATTGCACTTCATCCATATGAACCATATAAATCTCCATTACCTCCGATAGATTCAGAGACACCTCCGGGACGTTTCTTGAGAGATCCATTTGTAATGAAATCTAACTATATTTCTTATGCAACTCACGCTTCTTGGCAGTGGGAAGTAAGATCTGCAGTTGAGCGTTCACGTCCATATGCTAAGCATTTCCTTAACGGTCTTGTGCATACTACTGGTAGTGAAGATGCTGAAATTGCATTTGTTACTTGTGGTACTGCTTCTAACCAAGCTAAAGAAGCAGAGAGAGAATTAATGAAGTTGGGAATCAAATCTAAAGTGATTAAGTTAAGAACGATTAGACCATTCCCAAAAGAAGAGCTTCTTGAAGCTTTAGAAGGTGTAAAACATGTATTTGTACCTGAATTCAACGTTGTTGGTTGGTTAGAAAAAGAAGTAAAAACTGCACTTTATAAAAATTCTGATGCTGATGTTGTTGGCGGACCAAGAGTTGCTGGTGGTATGAGTATGCCTGCAGAAGCAATTATTAAAGAAGTTATGGAAAAAATCAACCCTGGAAAAGGAGCATAACATGGCAATTGATATATATAAAATCAACCCAGAGTTTAGAGACATTATGCCTCAGGAGATCATAGATCTTGAGGAAAAAGCTACATGGGCTGAAAACCAAGAGAAACCACGTGGTATTAAAGAACTTCCAGATACAAAAGAGTTACTTGAAGAGCACTCTTTATGTGCTGGTTGTCCAGAGGCAGCTGCATTAAGATATGTACTTTCTTCACTACCTAAACCTGAAGAGACGATTATCGTCAACTCAACAGGTTGTACATCTTTAATGTTCCCACATATCGCACTCCATACTGTGCATTCACTTTTTGGTAACCAAAATGCAGTTGCAACCGGTATCAAAAGAGTATTAGACTGGAGATTTCCAGACACTGAAAAAGATGTGGTTGTTCTAGCGGGTGATGGTGCTACAGTTGATATCGGTCTTGACTATACACTTCAATCTTTCTTTAGACAAGAAAACATTACAACGATCTGTTTTGATAACGAAGTTTATGCAAATACAGGTGGACAAGAGTCTGGTGCTACGGCAAAAGGTCAAGTATTTAAAATGGCACCAACTGGTAAAAAATTTGAAAAAGTTAAAATGTGGGAACTTGCTGTAACATCTGGTTGTCATTACTCTATGAACATGACAGCTTCTGCACCTAAAGCAGTAGCTAAAGCAGTAAGAGAAGCGATTTTGGTTGCAAGAGAAATCGGACCGACATTCCTTAACATTTACACACCTTGTATTCTTGAGATAGGACTTAGTGCAAATGAAGGACTTGGCGAGATGAAAGATCAAGATAAAGACAGATTTGCTAGTTTCAAATATGTTTCACCAGCAGCAGAAGAGTTCTTGAAAAAATGTAAAGCAGAAGGACGTTTATAATGGCTAAAGATTCAATTAAAGTAAGACTGCCTGGTCTAGGTGGTCAGGGAGCAGTTACTGCTGCACATATTGCAGCGACTGCGGCGGATACAGAAGGTTACTATGCGGTTTCTAATCCATTTTTTGGTGCTGAAAAACGTATGGCTCCATCTGAGAGTTATGTAAGACTTGGTACAGTGCCTATTTACGATAGAGGAGAAGTAATTTATCCAGATATCGTTATGATTTTTCACCCACAAGTTATTACTATGGGTAAATCATACACTATGCCTTTTTATGCAGGTATTAAAGAAAATGGTCTAGTTATTATCAACTCTGACAGAGATCTTTTAACAGATAGTGATAGAAAGATCCTTAATGATTTAAATGTAAAAGTTCTTACTAAAGATTTTACTCAATTTGCTATCGATCAGGCAGGAACTGAACTTGCTACAAACATGGCAATGTTGGGAGCACTTTTTGGTGCTCTAGGTACGGTGAGTAAGCCTGCTATTGAAGAAGGTATTAAAGATAGATTCCTTAAGAAATATACAGCTTCAGGTGGTACAGCTACACTTGACTCAGTTATTGAGAAAAAGTTCAAGAAAAAACAAGAACTTATCCAAAAAAACCTTGATACTGCATCTGCAGCATTTGATTTAACTGCTGCATGGGCAAAAGAAGTTGGTTTAGAACAAATTCTAGAAGATCCAAAGAAGTAATTCTACATATTGCAACTGTGCCTTTGGCACAGTTGTTAATATAAGCATACATCCAATACTTATCGTATGCATAAACATCCACTCAATCACAATTTAACTTTTAAGGTACAGCCATGATACAATCATTTATTATTACGGGATTTTTAGGTGTCGGAAAAACCACCATGCTCACTAATACNGTCAAAGAACATTTTTCTGATAAAAAAGTNGCTATNGTAGTGAATGAGTTTGGTGATATTGGGGTNGATGGCAATATTTTGAGCAATGTCTACAGTGAAGTGCTTGAAATTTCTGAAGGGTGCATTTGCTGTCAATTGGCTGAAGAGTTTGAAAGTGGTGTGAGTGAAATTATCCATAAGTATAATCCTGAAATTATATTTGTAGAGACTTCCGGTGCTTCTGAACCTTTTCCTATCTTTTTGTCTTTGCAAAACCTTGGTATTTCTGTTGAAGGTGTTATTTGTGTTGTAGATTCTAAAAACTTTGATTCTTATAAAGATAACTCCACTGCTAAATATCAAATTGGTGGTTCTAATATCATTGTACTAAACAAGACCGATCTAGTGAATGATAATGAACTGGAAGCTGTAAAGAAAGATGTGACTCAAATCAAAGAAGAATACAATATCAGAAATACGCTTACTGGTCAAATGATATTTAACAACTATGTGATGAACAAATCGGAGCAAGGTGTTGTAAACAAGGAAGTTTTTGAGGGAGTCTATAAAGTAGATGAGATTATTGGCTTGGCAAAAGATTATAAACACCTAGATCACACAACAAAAGACTCCATCACACAAAAAGTGGCTTACCTTAAAGAAGGTATTGAATTTAATGACGTGGATACAGTCTTGAAAGCACTTCCAAAAAGTATCTACAGGGTAAAGGGTGTTGTAAAAGTGAAAGATGTCCCAAACCCTATTGTGATAAACTATGCATTTGGAAATGTTTCATTTGAAGAGTTGGATTCGTATACAGAACCATCTATTATGATATTTATCGGAGAAGCTATAGACAATGATGTAAATGATTTGTGTGAAAAATTTGCCTTTTTAAATATACCTAAATTTCGAATGAGCAAATAGATTAGAACATGTATTTTTATTTATAAATGAAACAGGTAGATAAAAGATACGAAATTTTATGACTACTACAAGTAGGAAAAAGAAGGATTTGGTATAAAGATCGTAATCTCTATAGTTCAATCCTGATCTCTTAAAAGACGATTTGTCCGTCTTGTTGCATACGTTTGATGATGCCTTTTGCCATTTCATGACCTTGGTAAGCCGCTTTTCTACACCACTCTATAGCTTTTTCTTTGTTCTCTTCACAGCCTAATCCCATGTCATACAATGCACCGAGGTTAAATTGTGCTTTGGCGTTTCCTGCTTCTGCCGCTTTTGAGAAAAGTATAAATGCTTTTTTATAATCTTGTATCACACCGCGACCTTCTTTGAACATGGCTCCTAGATTATTATATGCATCGATGTTACCTCTTTTGGCAGCTTCTTCATACCAAAAAGCAGCTTCAGATTCATTTTTTTCACATCCTTCACCATTTTCAAGCATAAGAGCTACTTCAAATTGTGCAACAGGTACTTCTCTAGTTGCAGATTCAAGGTAGTAGTCAAATGCTTTTTTTGTGTCTTGATTTACGCCATAACCTCGAAAGTATAGAAATCCAAGATAATAGTAGGATACAGGGTCTTTTTGTTTTTCTAGAGCACGGTAGAGCTCAAGAGCCTTATCATATTTTTTGGCTAGTAGTGCATCGTATGCTTCTTGTGCTAGAGGAGTCATACTGCACCAAACCCAGCAAGTTCTGTTCGAACTTTTTCTATTTTGTTATTCGCATCTTCTAGTGCTTGTTTGTTTGTAGCAAGTACCTCTGCTGGAGCATTGGCTACAAACTTTTCATTGTTAAGCATACCGCTTAATTTCTGTATCTCTTTTTCAAGCTTCTCTTCTTGTTTTGTAAGTTTGTTGATGATAGGGGTCATATCTATTTCACCTGTAGGGAGATACACTTCTAAATTGTCAGAAACATCTGTAATGGCATTTTCTACTTTTGCAGTGACAAACTCAATGTTTTCGACTTTAGCCAACTTTTGGATAAATGGACGTGCCATCTCTGTATCTATCGTCTCATCTACTTTGATATAGGCTTTTTCTATCTTGCTGTTACCCATATCGATGACTACTTTTGCACGTCTTAGTGCAGTGATAGACTCTTCGATGATGGCAAACATATTTTCAGCTTCTACGTCTCTTGTGATCTCTTTTGGAAAATGCATCACCATCAAAGATTCACCGTCTTCCAGCGTTGTACCTGAAAGCTTATGGTAAAGATGATCAGAGATGAACGGCATAAAAGGAGAAACCATTTTAAGTGTCTCTTTAAAAATGGCACCTAGCTCTATGATGCTTTCTCTGTCTGCTTTAGAGTATTCGATTCCCCAGTCACAAAACTCATTCCATACAAAGTTATATAAGATACTTGCACTCTCGTTAAACTTGTAACTCTCCAATGAAGTTCTTATTTCTTCGACTGCTACGGCAAGTCTGCTTTGCATGTAACGCCCTAGTGGTGTTTTTACCTGCACCTCTTTCAAGTCTTTAAATGTATCAACATTGAGTTGCAAGTAATTGGTTGCATTATAAAGTTTGTTGGTAAAGTTTCTAAACTGTTCTAAGTTTTTAGCCCCCAGCTTAATATCACGACCCTGTACAGCTAGATATGCCAAAGTAAATCTGATAATGTCAGCTGAATGTTCTTCTACCATATCGAGAGGATCGATGACATTGCCTTTGGACTTAGACATCTTCGCGCCGGTTTCATCTCTTACGAGTGCATGCATGTAGATGTCTTTAAAGGGTAATTTACCAGTGAAATGTTCTCCCATCATCATCATTCGAGCGACCCAAAAGAACATAATATCAAAGCCTGTAATGAGCAGCGAATTTGGGTAAAAGTCTTCCATGTCAGTATCATTATAAAGTTCGGAGAGTTTTCCGTTATTTCCCCAACCTAAAGGTGACATGGCCCATAAGGCTGAAGAGAACCATGTGTCGAGTACATCAGGATCCTGTGTTATCTTTTTTGACGCACATTTTGGACAGCCTTCTGGTTCATCTTCTTTATCTGCCCATTGGTGTCCACAGTCATCACAGTTAAAGACCGGTATACGGTGACCCCACCAAAGTTGACGCGAGATACACCAAGGACGAAGTTCATCCATCCATGCAGTGTAAGAGTTGATCCAGTGAGCAGGGTGGAAATTGTTGTGTTTTTTAGTTTCTTTAATCGAGTTTTCGGCTATTTTTTCACTTAAAAACCACTGCTGAGAGATAAAAGGTTCAACAATGTTCTTACATCGGTAGCAGTGTCCTACTTGATGGATGTGTTCTTCTATCTTTACTATGTATCCAGCATTTTCAAGTGCTTTGACAATGACAGGACGGGCTTCTAAACGTTCCAAACCGGCAAAGTCACCACAGTAGTCGTTTAAAATTCCTTTTTCATCGAAAACTTTGATGAACTCTAAGTCATGTCTTTTCCCTACGGCGTAGTCATTTTGGTCATGTGCAGGCGTTACTTTAACGACACCCGTTCCAAATTCCATATCTACATGCGTATCTGTTATCACTTTGATCTTTCTATCGGTAAGTGGTAAAAGTACTTCTTTGCCTACAATGTTAGTATATCGTTTGTCATCAGGGTGTACCATGATGGCTGTGTCTCCAAAGTATGTTTCAGGTCTTGTTGTCGCTACTTCAAGCGCTCCAGATCCATCGGCAAATTTATAGATCATGGTATAAAATTTACCATTGACCTCTTGGTGTTCAACTTCTATGTCAGACAATGCGCCATCGTGCGTACACCAGTTGACCATATAATTGTTTTGGGTGATCTGTCCTTCATTATACAAAGAGACAAAGGCTTCTTTAACCGCTTCTTTAAGTCCTTCATCCATTGTAAAACGTTCACGTTTCCATGCAGGGGTTACGCCCAGTTTTCTCATTTGATGTACGATGTTACCGCCACTGGTCTTTTTTTGTAGCCATGCACGTTCTAAAAACTTTTCCCGTCCTAGCGTTTCTTTGGTCGTACCTTCAGCTAAAAGTTGTTTCTCAACGATGTTTTGTGTTGCGATACCTGCATGGTCAGTTCCTGGTTGCCAGAGTGTTTTAAAGCCATCCATTCTTTTATATCGTGTAATAATATCTTGCAGGGTAAAGGTAAGTGCATGACCAATATGCAAAGAGCCTGTAACATTGGGAGGAGGCATCATAATGGAGAAGGTTTTTGTCTTTCCATCTTTGCCTTTTTCTTGTATCTTTTTGTTACCGTTTATTTCAAAGTACCCACGTGCTTCACATATTTTGTAGTAGTTGTCTTCTACCTCTTTTGGATTATATACTGCTTTTTTTTCGGTTGTTTCGCTCATGGCTTCATTTCCTGTGTATAATAATTGTCGCGATTATAGCGTAATGGTGCTTTTTGTTTTATGGGAGTGTTTAAAAGAGGGGTGTATGGTTTGTTTCATGCCATTTGATGATAGCATTCCATGCATCTTCAGCATTATCCACATAAGTCAATATGTTAAGATCATCATATTCTATCACATCTTCTTCTTGTAAAAATGCAAAGTCAATGACACGCTCCCAATATGATTTTCCTACTAGAACAACAGGAATAGATGGACTTTTTTCTGTCTGTATGAGAGTCAGTATTTCAAAGAGTTCATCCATGGTACCAAAACCTCCAGGAAAGATCACCAATGCTTTGGCGCGTTGCATAAAATGGAGTTTACGTATGGCAAAATATCGAAACTGAAAACAGAGATCTGGAGTGATATATGGATTGGGAAACTGTTCATGCGAAAGATCAATGTTAAGACCTATGGATTTTGCTCCGACATCCAACGCACCACGGTTTGCAGCTTCCATGATGCCAGGACCGCCTCCTGTCATAATAGTTACATGACAATCTTCGGGGTTTTTACCACTTTTTCCTACAAGTTGACCAAATTTTCTAGCCTCTTCATAATAGATACTTTTTCTGACCATGCTTTCACATCTTTTAAGTGTACTAAGAAGTGACTCGGAATGGGGGTTGTTTTCCAAATCTTTTTCTATCTTTTTCATTTTTTTCATTGCAACATCAAACTCAACAATACGCGCACTGCCAAACACGACAATAGTATGGTCAATACCCTGTTTTTGCATTTTGACTTCTGCTTTAAGATAGTCAAGTTGAAGTCTTACCCCTCTGGCTTCATTAGAGTAGATAAATGCTTTATCTTCCTCTGCAACCTCATAACTGGGATCATTTATAATGGCTTTGATCTGCTCTAATGTTTCAGCATATTCTTTGGACTTTTTTTTCATACGAATATTATACTTATTTTTTGAATGAATTACTTTGAATACCTTTTAATGTTATAATTTTTATCTATTTTGAAAAAAGGAAAAGGATGAAGAATATAGCCATACTCTGTTCAGGTGGTGATGTTTCGGGAATGAATGCGGCATTAAAACGTTTTGTTGAGTACAGCATTGCAAAAGGGCTTACTCCGTATTTTGTTGATAAGGGCTTTGAAGGTTTGATAGACAATAAGATAGTTCGAGCTGATTATAGTGATGTCGCCGGAATCATTTCCCGTGGAGGTACCAAGATACACTCTTCACGTTCAAAACGCTTTATGCAACCTGAGTATCGTAAACAAGCACTTGCACATCTGAAGTCTCACGCTATAGAGTATTTGGTCGTTTTAGGTGGAGATGGATCATTTAAAGGGATGCAGATACTGAGTGATGAGAGTGAAAGTATAGGCTTTGCCGGTATTCCTGCTACTATCGATAACGACATAGCAGGAACCGAGTACTGTCTTGGGGTAGATACGGCATTGAATGTGATAAAAGATGCTATAGACGCTATCCGTGATACGGCTTCCTCATTTGGGAGAGCGTTTGTGATAGAAGTGATGGGAAGAGAGTGTGGATATTTGGCACTTGTCTCTGCACTTACCTCTGGCGCAGAAATGTGTCTGATACCGGAGATACCTTATGAACTTGATACTTATAAAACACGTTTTAAAAAAGAAATTGAAGAAGGTAGAACATATTTCATTGCTGTAGTATCTGAATCTTTAAAAAATACCGAAGAAATCTCCCAATGGTTTGAAGAGAAGATGAATGTTGAAGCACGTATTAGTGTGTTGGGTCACATACAACGTGGGGGGACGCCTACTGTGTATGACCGCCTTATGGCATTTAACTTTGTGACTGAGGCAATAGACGGTTTACTTGAAGGAAATACAAGTTCTGTGATCTGTTATAATGACGGGGGATTCAATCATAAAAAGATAGAGGATGTTGCTTTTAAAAAATATAACATGAAAGCAGATCTGTTAAAATTTGGAAGTAATATATGAAGCACTATATATGGCTCCCCATAGTATTGTTCGTGACTGCATGGGGTGCACCAAAGGGAAAGGTGATAGCAAAGATACCTGAAGCTTCAGGTATCAGTTATTGTAATAATGATGATACGCTTTTGGTTGCCAATGATGAAGGATTTTACTATAAGATCAATAGAAAAGGCAAAATTTTAGAGAAAAAAAAGTTGGGTAATTATGATCTGGAAGGTGTCGTATGCGAAGAGAAAGAGATATGGTTTGCCCTTGAAAACAAAGGTATTTTACATATAAATAAGCAAACAGGTGAAAAAAAGGAAGTGACTTTAAGCCCCATGTATGATGGAAAAAAATTGCCTCTATTTGATAAAAAATCTGGTGTGGAAGGCATAGCAAAAGTAGGCAATAGAGTTTACTTGGCAAAACAATCCAAAAAGAAAAAGAAATCTTTCATTGCCGTGCTTTCTTTGACACCTTATCCTTCAATCATCGTTGATGTGATTGAACATCATGTGACTGATACTGCTGGACTTACGTATCATGAAGGATATCTTTATATGGTGAGTGATAAGGAAGATCTTTTGATCAAGTATGATCTTAGTAAGAAGAAAAGTATCAAAAAAGTAAAATTAGGCAAAGGTGCATGGGAAGGCATTGCTTTTGACAGCAAAGGCTTTGTCTATCTTGCAGATGATGACGGATGGATAGTAAAATACAAGAAAAAGGTATTGGGCTTGTAAAGAGCATCAGCTATTTTTTGACAGCCATAACTTTGTATAACTTGGATAAAAAGCGATATTGATCAAAGCGCCTAACATGGCTAAAGTCGTGTCTTTGTGTGCATCCCAGACATCTCCCTGTGTGCCTAAAAATGCCATGCCAAGTTCTGGGTGGAAGAGTGATGCGGCAAGCCACTCAAGTATCTCATAAAATGTGGAGATAGAAACGATGATTGTAAAGGTAAAGAGCAAAGCACTTTTGAGCGTGGTTGACCCTTGTATGCTCATCTCAAACAGTATTCTAAAAGTAAGTAAACCAAAGAGGAAATGTACCAGTCGGTCAAAATGGTTCCTCTCAAAACCAAAAAAATGTGTGATGGAATTAAAATGTTCCATCTCAGCATAGGTATAATGTGATCCTAAAGAGTGTAAACTGGTAAAAATAAGAAGAAATATAATACTTAAAAGTGTGTAGTGATGTTTTTTATCCATCCAAAAAACAAAAGGGAAAAAGATGAATACCAACACATTTTCAAGAAGCCAGTCCTGTGGATACTTTGGATTAATCGCCATTATGATCCAAAAAGCGATATAGATAAGATAAACTATCTTGTGCGATTTTGGCATGCTATTTCTTCCTTTCTATCATTTAGATTCATCTTATACGCTCCAAGATCTTTACCTTTTGTGTCCATTACATGTACAGCACACGCAAGACAGGGATCAAAGGAGTGTAATACTTTTAACACTTCAAGTGGCCGTGAAGGGTCATCAAGTTTGATGCCTATGAGTGCTTCTTCATAAGGGCCTCTTTGACCTTTACTGTCTTTTGGCGATGCATTCCAAGTAGTTGGTGCGATGACTTGATAGTTTTTAATCTTTTGATCTTCAATGTTGATAAAGTGGGACAATACCCCTCTTGGTACCTCTAAAAATGTTTTCCCGTTTGCTTCTTTTGCTATAGTTTCAAAGGCATATTTTGTCCAAGTTTTCGTATCATAATATTTAACGTTTTGGACGAGTTTATTGATAAATTTAAAGATATATTCAGAGAGGTAGGCTGTTTCTATGGCTCTAGCAGCATTTCTACCTACAGTGGTGGAGAGATCTAAAAGTTCTAAATTACAAAATGTTAAAAATTCATCTACAAATGGCTTGATAAAACGATTACCCTGTGCATAGGAGATCAAGACCCTTGCAAGTGGTCCTGACTCCATCGTTTTACCATCGTATCTAGGGGCTTTAATCCATGAGTATTTGTCATCTTTTTGGGCAGTTTTAAGTGTGCCATCTTTATTGAGATCAGTGTAGTAAGGCTGGTCATCTTTGTACCATGCTCTTTCTACTTCTTCCGTAATCAACTGTGAATCAAAATTTTCTATATTTTCAAAATCATGGTTATAAATGACACCATTTTCAAAAAGTAGATTTTCAGTATCAAAGCAGTAGCCGCCTACACTTAGAAAATTCCCTGCACTTCTACCTGAAGCAGATTTTATTTCATCCCTGTAAGCTGTTGCAAGGAGTTTCATATCTGGGATGTAAGCACGGTCTATAAAGCCTTTGGCTTCTTTGAGAATAAAGATAAAATCATTTAATCTTTGGGGATTTAACATATCTGCTACAGAAGTGATACCGCCAACTACAATGGTTTGAGGGTGGGGTGTTTTTGATCCGAATATGGCAATGGCTTTTGAAATGTCAGATTGAAATTTTAAGGCTTCAAGATAATGTGAAAGTAGAAGTAAATTCTCTTCAGGGGTAAGTTTATAGTCAGTGTGACCCCAATATCCATTGGAAAAAGGCCCCAATCTTCCTGAACTTACAAACTTTGCCAACTTCTCTTTCACGTAGACATAGTGTGCATGGGAATTTGCATAAGGTTGAGAAGCATAGAGATGCGCTGTTTTGCTTGTCATCTTTGGGTCTGCTTCCAATGCTTTGGTAACATCTACAAAGTCTAAGAGATGAAGATGATAAAAATGTGTCACATGGTCTTGAATAAAAAGGGCAAGTGACATGAGGTCTCTGATGATTTCAGCATTTTGAGGTGGTATAATGTCATAAGCATTTTCAACACTACTTACCGCAGCTCTGAAATGAGAATTGGTACAAACACCACAGATTCTTCCAGCCAATAAACCCGCATCTCTTGGATCTCTGTCTTTTAAGATAATCTCGATACCTCGAAAAAGTTGTCCACTGACATAGGCTTCTTTAATAACACCTTCTTCATCTATCTCAACCTCTGCCCTTAAGTGGCCCTCAATTCTTGTGATGGGGTCTATGACTATTTTTTTCACTTTTCTTCCTCGATTTTTCTTTCATTGGCATATTTGTCAAAGAAGCCTTGCTCTACACAACCCATGCATCCGTGTCCTGCCTGTACAGGCCAACTTGTTCCTTGGTTAAATTTCATGGTAGGGCAGTTCGCATGGGCATAAGGACCTTTACATCCCATTTCAAAGAGACACCATCCTTTTTGAGCACCTTCATCACCCCATTCTTGGACAAATTCTCCAAGTTCATAATGGCCTCTTCTCTCACAGTTGTCATGTATCCTGCCTTCATACGCCCAAAGCGGTCGATTGAACTGATCAAGTGCAGGTAGCTCTTCAAACATCAAATAAGACAGAAGGGTTCCCACAATATTGATAGGGTTGACCGGACAGCCTGGTAGATTGATGATATCATTTCTACCAAGGGCTTCAGACACACCCACAGCACCTGTAGGGTTCGGTGCTGCCGCAACGACTCCACCATCAAAAGCACAAGACCCTACAGAGAGGATCAATACGGCATCTTTGGCACATTTTTGCAACATTTCAAGCCCTGTTTCCCCTTTGGGGCCTATGCGAAGATATTTCCCTTCCATCGCCATGGGAATGGCTCCTTCGACAATGAGTACATATGCGCCTTTTTGTTCCTTGATGATATTTTCTAAAACACTCTCACTTTGATCGCCACTCGCACTCATCAAAAGCTCATGATAATCAAGTGAAATATAATCAAAGATCAAATCCGCGATTCCAGGGTGTGAAGATTTGATAAATGCTTCAGAGTTTCCTGAACAGTCAGCCAGTTCCAGCCAAATAATAGGGAGTCGGTTTAAGTTATGGATACCCTCTTTAATGACCCCTTCAAATTCGGGATGAAGTTGCATGGTTGCTGTGACCATCGATATCCAGCTATTAACCTCTTTACTAGTGATATCAAATGCATCTAAAGATGAAGTGAGCTGTTCAGAATCCATTTGGTTTTGTGGGTGGAGTTTATTGTATTTAGCTATACGCTTTTGAGCTAAAGCTATCTCTTTTTCTCTTTGACGGTCTTCAGCACTTATTTTGGGCATATTGGGATCGATGAGATGCTGTGAATCTTGGATAATATCTGCAACCATTTTTTTACATTTACCGCATACACGACCTGCTTGAGAGAATACTCCGTACTCAAGAAAATTTTCTACACCATGTGAAACTACCGTATCGATGATATCTTGATAGTAAACATGCTCACAAGAGCATATCAGTCTACCTCTTTCGCCTATAAGTCTATTTTGGTAGAGATATGTAGGATCGACATTTTTCGACGCTTGCATGAGAGATGCTATATATCCTATATCTACATTGGAGTTAATCCCTATGAAGCGCGTCAGTTTGTCATTTTCTACAAAATACTCATCTATACGGTGATCTTTGTCTGAAGTAAGTAATATCTTTTCAAAATGGGGTGAATAGTGGGGAGATCTTACTTCTATGAGGTCATATTTGTCGACTTTAAGCATATCTATCATTACTTCAAGATGAAAAGTCTTTTTTTCTAAGCCTAATAAGTTTGCAATGGCTACATCTGCTTGAAGTGTGCACTCTTTGACATGTCCCGCTATAAAGTTGATCTCTTTAACTTGCGCTGCTTCACCTACGGCATAGATATTTGCATCTTCTGTCTGCATTTTGTTGTTGGTCAAGATACCTTTGTCACAGGCCAATACATCTCTTGCAAAATCAATATTAGGTTTGATGCCCACACCAAAAATGACATAGGGGTGAGGTATTTCCAGTTTTTTTGTCTTTAAAAGTGTGATTTCATCATTTTCAATCTGTTTATCTATCATTTCATCTTCATAGGAGATGGTTATTTTACCCTGTTGAAGATACGCAGATTCCATCTCTTTTCTTGCCTGTGGAGAGAGATCTTTGTCATAAAGAGCATCACCGCGTACGAGAAGGGTGATGTGTCTAACACGCTGCATTTTATTGAGTGTCTCCAGAAGCTCTAAGCCTATAGGCCCTGAACCTACGATGACCACTTCTCTGTCCTGTATACCTTCAGAGATCTTCTTACAATCATCGGCACTTCGAAAGACAGCAGCATTTTTGAGTCCACTAATGTCAAAAAGTGTTTTTGGTCTAGAGCCTGTGGCAATGATAAGTGTGTCATAAGCAAAAGCGGAGTGCTCTGAAAATACTCTTTTTGTTTGTTTATCGATAGAAAGTATTTTTTCGTTCAGTACTATTTGTACGGTAGGATCAAGAGGTAGAGATATCTCTTTTATCGTTGCACTATGGTCTACGAGTGCACAAAGGTGTATCCTGTCATAAGGTGAATACGCTTCTTCAGATAGGATCAAAACATCTACATCTGATGCAAGTTTTTTGATACCGTTCGCCAGATATACTGCAGCTATACCGCCACCTATGATCACGATTCTTCTACTGTTACTTCGCTTCATTAACTTTGATCCTT
>JGI10211J34971_10000184_pt1 | contig 49011 bp, 39 predicted proteins | sample Etolagsediment_FD_34971 | JGI IMG/M metagenome (IMG submission 34971) | reverse complement strand
ATCACATATCCTGCAGCTCCCATTGAAAAAAGCAGCAAACCAAGAAGAATAAAAAAGGAAAATATTCTGACGGTTAGTAATGATTTTTTTTTATTTTTCTTTTTACGCCGAACAACCGGTTTTCTTTTTTTCCTGACATTTCTGTTCATAATTCACACTTCAATCAAATCAATACAAAATATTTGTTTAGGGAGATCCCTTCACAGTATACAATGAATAGTTTAGTATTATTTCTCTCTAGTCAACACATATTGAGCCAATGCTTTAAAGATTGTAAGGATTGGCGAGACGGTTTTTCCTGAGAATATTTCAAGCCCGGCTACAGCCTTTGCAACAACTGACTCAGCACTTTTTCTGCTTCTTCCAAACCCGTCATATCTCTGTATAATTTCGAAGGCCTCAGGAAAGCCATCCCGACGTGCACTTGTATTTTCCAAGAGAAACAGAAGGTTCGCCTTATCTTCTGTATTCGCTTCAGCAATAGCCAGAATAACAGGAAGAGTCATTTTTCCTTCCTGAAAATCATTTCCAATTACTTTGCCTGTTTTAGCGACATCCCCCATATAGTCCAGGAGATCATCGACTATCTGGAATGCAGTTCCAAGACTGATTCCATATTGTGCCAGTGCCAACTGCTTTGCAGTACTAGCACCTGCTGCAATAGCTCCTATCTCACAGGTCGCTGCGATGAGTAAAGCAGTTTTTCCTTTTACCGCTGCCAAATAATCATCTTCTGAGAGATTATAGTTTTGGGCATTACGAAGCTGAAGGAATTCACCATCAACCATAGCATTTGTAGCGTTGCAAAATATCTGGAGTGCTTCTCGCCCACCTAGCGATCCGATAAGAAACATGGAACGGGAATGAAGAAAATCACCGCCAAGGATAGCAGCAATCGTTCCAAATTTTTCATTTACCGATGGCTTTCCACGGCGCATATCCGCTCGATCAATAACGTCATCATGGAAAAGGGTGGCACAATGGAGGTACTCAAAAGCAATGGCTAACTTGTAGAGGGTCTCCTTGTCGTCATTTTCCTCTTTAAATCCGCACAGACGTGCGGCAAGAACTACAAGAAGTGGGCGAAGGCGCTTGCCGCCGTTCAAAAGACCATACTCCAGAACTTCCCGTAACAGAGGATCTGCCCCGGCTGATGCCTCACGTAAATCCTGCAGCATGATCTGTTCAATTTTTTCCACTTCCGGAGCGATAGCCTGCAATAGTTCCGGCACACCTGCATTGGTGACATCCGCCATTTTCTTATCCTTGTTTTTGTTCTCTTGTAAAAAAATCTTCCACAGCTTCAAGTGTTCGTACCACAGGAGATGGCGGTAGACTAGCACGAAAAATTCTTCCATAGCCCTTTGAATACAAACGGATATCCAAAATCCCGATTACTCCACGGTCACTCGTAGAACGCATGAGTCTCCCCACCCCCTGACGTAGAGTAAGAATGGCCCGTGGAATCTGGAACTGAAAAAAAGGCTTTCCCCCATCTGCTTCAATAGCCTTCATCCTTGCCTGAATCACTGGATCACTTGGTACTTCAAAGGGAAGTTTATCAATAACTACGCAGCTTAAAGAATCTCCAGAGACATCGACTCCCTCCCAGAAAGATGCAACTGCAAGCAGCACAGACTCATTGGTCTCACGAAACTCATTCAGCAATGCATGACGGGACGCTGTTCCCTGCACAAGAAGCGGATACGAGAGCTTCCCCCTGAGATACTCTGCAGCAAAACCCATTGCCCTTAGGCTTGTAAAAAGTACCAGTGCCCTACCTTTGCTGATCTTTAATAACTCAAAAATACGATCATTTAAAGATGCATTATAATGTATTGCAGTTGCCTCGGGAAACCCCTGTTCCGGTACATATAACAGAGTTCTACCTGTGTAGTCAAAGGGGGACTGCAGACGCAATGTTTTGCAGGTATCATCAATACCAAGGCGCTCCTGCATATACTTAAAAGTTCCACCGGTTGTTAAAGTGGCAGATGTCATAACGCAGGACTGCACAGAGTTATAGAGACAATTTTCTAATTCTTCTGCAACCTTAACAGGTGTTGCTGAAAGACTGACGGTTCTTTCACGTCTTTCATACCAGCGAATAAAATATCCCTCTTCTTCCTCCACGGGCTTTGCAATATGAAGGAGAATATTTTGAAGCTCGATGGCACGATCTGACAACAGATTCCAGATTTCTCCATGACCTGCAAGGTCTACACACCTCGCGGCAAGTGTGCTCAGCCCCTGAGTGAGCCCGGTGAGTGCCTCCTGCCAACCAAATGCTTCAAGCTTTTCAACAAGTGGTGTTAATGGGTATCGACCTTTCTCTACAGGAAAGAGGGCAGTGAAATTATCAAGTCGCTGCCTGAGACCACGAGCAGAACCGATAAGTCGATCATACACAGATGCTTCCAGATCAGTTTCTGCGTGTCGTTCAATATCACCAATAAGATCGATCAATTGGTAATGACTGAAATGCTTACCAAAAAAATCTGTAGCAACATTCTCAAGATGATGTGCCTCATCAAAGACCACTGCCTGGTAGCGTGGTAAAATCTCAGCAAACCCTTTTTGTCGTAGTGCCAGATCCGAGAAAAAAAGATGATGATTTACAATGAGGATTCGTGCAGAACCTGCACGTTTTCGTAAACGATTCACAAAACAGAGTTGGAATTCCGGACAATCGCTGCCCATACATTGATTTGACTGAGCAGAAATCTTTGGCCACAGGGGTGAACGATCGGGAAGCCATGCGAGTTCAGCCCTGTCACCGCTTTCTGTTTTCTGCAACCATTTCTCAATTTTGGAAATATCATCATCTTCCAACAGGGACATTTGAGGATTTGAACAGTGCTGAAACCAACGATAATGGCAAAGATAATTCTGACGCCCCTTAACACAAAGTGCAGGAATGTCCCTCTCCAGTGCTGTTTCAAGCAAAGGTATTTCTTTTTTAACAATCTGATCCTGAAGGTTGATTGTTGCTGTTGAAATAACAACACGTTGTTCTGAAAGAAGGGCTGGTACGAGATATGCTAATGTTTTGCCGATTCCGGTTTCCGCCTCAACGAGAAGGAGAGAGGCGCGCCCATCAGTTCTTTCGTTCCCCTCAGCCAGAATCTCCGCCACTGCCTCAGCCATTACCTGCTGCCCGACTCTCGGCTCGAACCCTTTTAATTCTGACGAGAGCTTCCCCCCCTCAGCAAAAACATCCTTCACTCACATTCCTCCAAAACGTCTTTGGCTACTTCCCGAACCTGTGGAGAATCATCCTCTAGCGCATTACGAACACAGACAAGTGCATCTTCACTTCCTATGATCCCTAAAATATTTACGGCGTCGCCACGAACATGGGGTGGACTCTCTTTAAGTGCATTGCAAAGTGAATCCACGGCGAGATGAATGTCATCCTCACAATGAAGTTTCAATTCCTCAAAAAGGACAGTAATGCCTAAACGAACAGCGAACCGTTCGTCATCAAGCAACTCTCCAGTCCAGCAATAATAGCTTTTGTCGCGCTTAAACATTTCAAAGATATTGTCGACATGTCCCATCTCCAGGAAATCTGCAACAATCTTTTTCAACTCCCTATCACTTACTTCCTTTTCCACATGCTCTCCACTTTCCAATCACAAACCATTTAATAGCAATTGTCTTCGATTTTTTCTTTTCTTTTTCCGCAAGCACTGTACAATCACTTATGTATAATCCTTTAAATTTGTTAACATTCAACTTCAGTCTAATCAACACAATTCCCAATGGTTGACTCTGTGACGACAGTTATCGATAATGGAACAAACCATTCGAGAAACTATCTTGATCCTGGTGAATCCATTGTCATAGTTGACGACTCACAGGAAATCGTCTTTATCTTTGAAACCCTTCTCAGTAATGAAGGTTTCACCGTTTTTACAGCATCCAGCGCAGCCGAACTGTACCTGATTCTTCAACGGGAAACCGTGGCACTCGTCCTACTTGACATTGGCCTCCCTGACCGTGACGGTACCGAACTCCTTAGAGAACTCATTCCCCTCCACCCCGACCTCAGCATAATCATGCTGACCGGAACCACTGATTTAGAGGTTGCCCTCAGTTGTATACGCCAGGGGGCAGATGATTACCTGGTGAAACCGGTAACCCTTGATGAATTTAGCCTGGCAGTAAGAAACTCTCTCCAAAAACGAAGACTCATTCTTGATAACCGCCGCTATCAAAAACAGCTCGAACTCACTAATTACCGTACAAGATTTCTTCATCAACTCAATCTTAAAATGAACAGTGCTTACTTAAACAGCATTGAGTTGAACTCAGTCCTCCAATCCATTCTTGTTGGGATCACAGCCGAAGAAGGGCTACGGTTCAACAGGGCCTTCCTCCTCCTCTTTAATGACGACAACACTGAACTGCAGGGTAAAATGGCCATTGGTCCCAATTCCCGAGCAGATGCCAGCCGAGTCTGGGAGGGAATAAAAAAAGATAACCTGCACCTTACTGATATTCTCGACAAGGTCAAGACATCCTACATGAATAATGATGCAGAATTAAATGCAATTATTCAAAATTTAAAAATCCCTGCAGAAAATCAGGATCATGTTCTTATTCAGGCATGTAGCAACCGAAAAAGTATTCTCGTCCAGAACGGATTCGCTGGAGATCAGCGTATATCAGAACAACTCTTACAGATCTTTAATGAAGATAACTTTATCATTACTCCTCTCTTCTCGCCAAACAAATCACTCGGTGTAATTATTGCCGATAACTTTGTCACAGCACATCCGATAACTGAAGATGATATCAACTCCTTGGAAGTATTCGCAAATCAGGCTAGCCTGGCTATTGAACACAGCCATCTCTACAAGGATATGCAAAACAAGATAACAGAGCTTGAAGATGTAACACAGGAACTTGAAAAAAATAAGGATCTGCTTATTGATGCTGAACGCTACTCAGCACTTGGTCATATGTCAGCACAGCTTGTCCATGCCATTCGTAACCCCATAACCTCCATAGGTGGAATTGCCAGATTACTCGGAAAAAAAGATCCTGATCACAAAAACCAGAAATTTCTGGATATGATGATTATGGAAACAGCTAAGATTGAATCTACTCTTGATGATTTATTTAATTTTGTCGACGATGACAAACCCGACAAGTCAAGGCAGCAACTCTACCCACTCATCCGTAAAAGTATTCTACTTTTTTACGGATCGATGAAAAAACAATCCATTCTTTACCAACTGAACCTGCCATCTCCTGACCCAGTACTGTTTATAGATGCAAAGCTGATACGACAGATGCTTCTTCACCTAATCAGGAACGGGATAGAAGCGATGACATCCGGTGGCATTCTGACAATAACGTGTAAAGAGGAGGAAGCCTACATTACAATAACCATCGAAGACTCAGGGATCGGTATAGTATCTTCCACCCTGGAACATGCAACTGACCCTTTCTTTACAACAAAAACCTACGGAACCGGAATGGGGCTTACTCTTGTGGAGAAGATTGTTTCTGAACACCAGGGACACTTTTCACTGGAACACGGTGAAACAGGAGGCATGGTAGCACGGATCAGTCTTCCTAAAACAACTGATCATGAATAAAAAATAACACCACATTTACAGCCAACAGAACACTTGATACTATGACCTTTCTGTTAGCGGAACATTCCTTCTCAAAGACGAGAGTACAGCCCCAAATATTGAGATAGTTGCGGTAATAGCAAAAGTCATCTTCAGTGCATACATAAAAATCTCTGCCAAACAGGGACTGTATTGTTTAAGATCAAACCCACCACTCACTCTCGAAAAAATAACCCCAAAGAGCAGTCCCGCAAGAGACACCCCTACCAGCATTCCAAGATTTCGTGCCGTAGCTAACATTCCGGAACTCACCCCCGTCTGGCCTGGACCAACGTTTTCCAAAACTGTCGCACTGTTAGGTGTCAAGAAAAGGGCCTGCCCGCAACCTAGAACGGCTAGACGCCAGGCCACATCAAAGGCTGAGCTTTCGGTCGTCAGAAAGCATAAAAGAATCAAACCGCAGGCTGCAATCGTCAGTCCGCTGGTCGTGAGAAGCCGCGCACCTATATGATTATATATAAAACCGGATAGAGGAGAAACAAAAAACACCGAAATTGGCAACGCCATCATTACACAACCAATGTCCTTCGCTGAAAGTGACAAAACATAATCGAGATAAAATGGAGTAAGAATAAGAACAACAAAAAGGACGGCGAAGGAGAGAGCAGCACAGAATATTGCAATTCCAAATGAGTGATTATGAAAAAGGAAAAGTGGGAAGAGAGGATTTTCCTTTCTTGCCTCCGTTCTCACAAAGAAGAGAAAGAGCACAAGACACAAAAAAGCCTCAACAACGAGAATTTCGGCTGAAACACCAACATGGTGTGTGGATAGAAATACAGCAAGACTTATTAGTACAGCCCAAAGGCTCATCCCAGTCCAGTCGAAGGGATGTCTCGACTTATTAAAAACTTTCTGCGATGCAAAAGGTTTCAGGAAGATCCATCCTGCGCAACATGCAAACAGGCTTACAGGGAGGGTAACCAGGAAAATCTCACGCCAGGAATAGCTATGAATCAGGAAGCCGGAAATCAGAGGCCCAGTCATCAGCCCCACCGAGGTAGAGACACCGATCAACCCAAGAGCTTTCCCCAACTGGTCGATGGGAAACACCATTTTAATAATTGCAGGTCCAGTGGCCATCATCATTGAAGCACCCATGGCCTGTATGAACCGGAAAGCAATAAGTTGCACTAATGTTACTGAAAAATAACAGGCCACAGAACCAACAGAAAATACTGCCATCCCAACAATATAGACAAAACTCAGTCCCAGTGAATCCGCTATCCGTCCCCAAAACAGCAAAAAAACAGTAATGGTAAGAAGATAAATCAGAACCACCCATTCCGTTTGCGGCAGGCTTGTCCCAAAACTCCGCATAATAGAAGGGAGTGCCACATTAATCATGGAGCTATCCATGGTGGAGAGAAATACCCCCACTGCAACTACAAGAAAGACACCCCAGCGGTTTTTATTATATAGAGAAGACAAGAGAAGAAAGGGACTCAAGGAAGAATAAAGGACAAAAAAAAACGAGTCCTCAATGAGAACTCGTTTTTATCATACTGCTGAATCTAGTAAAACAATTACTGTTGATTAAAAATTAGAAACCAACATCCAATCTAACTACACCATTCAATACTGAATCAGAATCGGCATAATCAAGGTAACCAAGTTTAAAACTAAGATCTGCTCCCTTAACTACTTCGTAGTTGACCATACCAGAAACCTCAATAACAGAGTCATCAAGAGCAGCATCAACATCCATATAAACCAAGTTTCCTTGTAATGAAAGTTGTTCAGTCACTGCCATATCTGCAGTAGCGGCGGCAAAGATAGTATCTCCACCCTGACCAACCTGTGCTATCTCTGTGATACCCCAGGCGGCACCGATCATGATCCAACCGAAATCGTCATCAGCTTTGTAACCATCCTGTGTCATACCAACCATTACAGTTGGGGTCACAGAACCGAAGTTAGCACTCCAGGAAGCATACGCACCCATGGCGTCATCTGCTCCTGCCTTCAATACATCACCTTCTATATAAGAACCCTCAACCATAATCTGGTTTCCACCAAAGTTCATTGGAAGGTTAACAGACGCTTTGATACCATCACGGTTATCATTCATGTCATCCATAACATATACTGCACGAACGCCCAGGCTTATGGCATCACTGAATTTCTGCTTATAGGTTATACCATTGACATATTTGTCATCATTTGCATCAGTAGTTTCTCTCAGCTGATCATAAGTATAGGCCAGAACCATTCCATTAGCTTTGTACATTACTTTCAGACGGTCTGCACGCTGATCCCAGCTAAACCATTTTGAGAAGTTGGTTGGCTGACGTCCTGCACTTACATCAAGAGCGCCAGTCTTAAAACCTAAATATGCGTAATCTGTCCAGACGTTATTATTTGTCTGGCTGGTAACAACTTGAACGTCCTCGCCAGCTGCATTCTGAAGGGTGGTGGTAGTTGTTGCTACTTTTCCACTTGGTGCATACAATCCAGAACCATCCCAGTTACCATCAAGGAAACGAAGGCGCGCTTTACCATACACTCCGCTCTCAGTGCTTGCTGAAAGTACAACACGAAAACGAGAATCCCATTTAGAATAAGAATCTTTTACACCGTTATCCTTGTAAACTAAACGAGCACGAGCATCACCACTCAACTTCACCTCTGCAGAAGCAACAGTAGCAACACCAGCAACCACAGCAAAAGCAGCAACAGCGCAAATTACTTTTTTCATCTCTTTTATCTCCTTAAATTTTCACCTTCACCAAACTGAAGGCGTCGTCTTAGCTGCTCGCCAATGGTGACAAGACAACCATGTCTACTAAACAATTTAATGGATGATATCTGCAGCACAAGCTCCTGTCAAGTTTTTTTCATAAAAAGTTTAAATTTTTATACTCTTTTTCATATCACTGCCCCTAATTCCTTTTTGGAATGAAATTCATTCCATATACAGACAGACGGCTCCCTCCCGCACCGAGGAAAATTTTTTCCAGCAGATCACCCTTTTCAGGTTCAACAATAAAAAGTCGACCGGTCCCAACCCCATCTGTCGTTGAAGTAGAAAAAAACTGAAAATCGATAATGGAATTCGGGAAAAGATTTGTATGCCACACCTCTGCAAATCCCACACCGTCCCAACTCAAGCCGCGGACCTGACCATTTTTATATAAACGGGTTTTATTCATCATCTCCGGAGAATAAAGCTCGTTATCGACAATAAGAATGTCATCATGACCATTGTTGTCAAAATCTGAGACAACCAGACGAATGTGGGCGGTATATTCTTTGAGCAACTCTTTACCGCCAAAGCCAGATGGTGAGGTGTAGAGTAACTTTAAATCAGAATTGTACACCTGCAGTTGTTCCTTTTTGTTGATCGTTGCAACCTCCATCATCTTATCCCCGCCAAAATCTGCAAAAACAAAATCGAACAAATCAACTGACTCCGGAAGCGAAAAGCGTTCACCAACCGCAACCTTTCCTCCTTCTCCCGCAGTCAATCGATAGATACCAGGTGCTGTCATTCCAGAAACTCCGCTTTGCTGTCCTGCCAGAACCACACCTTCCCCCGGGATATTGACAGGCCTCAAATACCAGTACACATTTTCAGATAACCACTTCACTCCGGTTACGGGATGCCATTCCAGAATAGAAGAACGAGGCTCTTCTTTTCTGGTGCTGCTCAGGTATATTTCCATCACCCCATTATTATCCAGATCTGCAACATTTACTGCGTGAACCTTTAAGCCCCCTGGTAGAGAAACAGTATCAAGCAGCTCAATTTTTTCATCCCGCAAACGATAAATATACAGTTTTGTGTTCGTAGAAACTATGATTTCATCATGCAAGTCCCCATCGATATCTCCAGCAGTCATACATTTGGCCAGGAAAGGCAGAACCTTACTTTTATATCTTTCGGTTGCCTTCACCTCTACTTCTGTCTGGCTGACAAACTCATCCTGATTGATTGAAAGACCAAAGCCGCTGGTACTTTTGTAAACCCTGTCAGGGTGGCTAGTCCCCATATCAGCAACATCTTTTTCCTCCTTCTCAGGTTCCTTGATGATCGCTTCTGGGGGCTCTACCTGAAACAGCATGGTACCGACATCCTCAACAAGCACGTCCAAGGCCTTCATTATTTCAGTGCTTTCATTAGCCATGGATTGAAATTGGAGTGAAACGTCTTCAGATGGCTTAAAGGCTGTTACAGATAGCCTGATACCTTCCTTGGTGCTGACGACACTGCTCATTACTCTAAAAAAAGTAAAATCCCTTCCCTTGTTCACTCCATCCTCAAACCTTACCTCACCGCCTGCAACGGCGGATAGTCTACTTGCAAGCATGAGTCGCACGCTATCACGGAGGTATGCAAAATCTCCAGCATCGCTCACATCCGTTGGATAAAAAACGACCTGTCGTACCTCTGTTGCGGACACAGCCGTCGTTGCTACAGAGCACACTAAAGACATAAGAAAAATAACTACGGATTTTTTCAATGAGCTATCCATCATTTACCTCTATAAATTTACACGATTGAATTGTAGAAAAAGTTAGTTACTTTTACCGCACTTCAACATTCATCGCAATCAACAATGCAGCAAGACCTATTAAGCCCCATACCAAGTCTGTCACACAACACCATCTTTCAAAAAAGTCTAGCCATCGAAGCTTTTCCCCTTGACTTATAACAAAATAAATCCTAATTAATAATATGGAGTTAAATTTTTTGTACCTTATCAATTTTATTTTGAAACTCTCTATGAAACGATTATTCTCCACACTTCTTACTTTTTTGTTATTGAGCATTGCCGTAACGGCCATTGCCAGTGGTGAAGGATTAGAACGTGGTGAATACAGAGTCCTTGCCTATACCCTCAGTGATGGAAGCTCAAATGCTTCTTCTGGGAACAGCCCAGGCAAAAGTGTAAGTTTCCACAGTCTCTATATTTCTTCTGAGGCCATGAACACTGTTCTCAACAGGGAAGATCTTTACCTCAACAGTCCCCATGTCAATATAAACAAAAAAAACAACTACCAGGGATTTGCCCTGAAAACTGCCTACGCCCCAACATCCAATATCACATTTCATAGTTCAATAGGACTGACCGATAATCTCCAGGCTCAGGACCGTGATTACACCGAACGGATAGGATGGGAAGTTGATCTTGGCATTGCCTACAAATTCCTCAACAATTTTGCCTATGAAGTCCACTTTGGATATATGGACACTGGTGAACTTTTCAAAGAAAGTAGCAGCTACACGGATGTGGACAACATTACCATTGTTGTCAATAAATTAACCATGAGCTTTTAATCATAAATCTCGCCCCCGTTCACTATTTCTCTGGAATCTACTCTACGATATTAAACTCATAAAACTTCGTGCGATTCCAAAGAGCCTCACAAACTAAGCCAGAACTCGAAACGTCGCTCAAGGAATGCCGGCGGCAACCACACTCCAATATCCATAAGGGAAAGCTCATTCTCTCCCCGGAAATTTTCACTACAGCCGGAAGTCAGACCAATGTAGTAATCAGCCGTTTTTCAATTCTTGACAACACCGGTTCCATTCATATTGGTCCATGGTGTATGATAGGAGCGCGGGCAAGAATTTATACCCATGATCATTGTCACCAGGGAAGAGAACCCCTTCTTGCCATTCAGGAAAAACATGGCGTTGTGTGGCAGGACAAATACCTTGGAAAGGATGTATGGATTCATGAAAATGCCATTGTCCTCTATCAGGCCTCCATCCTTCCGGATGGTTTCGTTCTTGGAGCTGGATCAGTTTTGACAAAAAATCCCGGTTCCTACGAGATATGGGCCGGAGTCCCCGCAAAAAAAATCGCCGACAGAAGGGAACTCTCTCCGACTGAAATCAAGACCTTTTTTGAAAAACCTGCATTCAGCCTGAAAGAATACCTTCATCTGGATGAACTAAACGATACCAGATTTTGATTTTCCTTTCCCCTATGTTGCTAATAGATTACAAATTACCAACATGACTCGCGCTTCCATATACAACATCCTTATGTATTCCCATGATACCTACGGACTTGGACATATCCGACGTTCCATGGCCATTGCCCGTCATCTTTCTGGAAAGGAGGTGAACATCCTTATCCTCACCGGATCCCCAATCGCCGGACGCTTTACTCTCCCTGAGCAGGTCGATTTTGTGCGTATTCCTGGGATGATAAAAAAGACCAACGACGAATACCAGTCCCTCTCCATCCGTATCGACCCCAACCAGGCACTTCATATAAGAAAAAACATCATCAGTGCCACGGCAAGGGCATTTAAGCCCGATCTTTTTATTGTAGACAAGGAACCCCTGGGGCTAAAAAAAGAAGTACTTCCGACACTTCAATGGCTTCGCAAAGCTTTACCTGATACCAAAACTATTCTCGGACTTCGCGATATACTTGACGAATCATCCGTCGTTTGTGACGATTGGAAGAGCAAGGATGTATACCGCTACCTTGAAGAATTGTACGATGAAATATGGGTCTATGGTAATCAGAACATTTATGATCCGATAATTGAATACAACATCCCCTCCACACTCAAGTCCAAGATATGTTTTACAGGATATATTCCACGAAAACAAAATTCGAAAAGCATCCGCAAAAAGCTCAGGAAAAGCTACCGAATCCTTGACGAGGACATATTTATTCTTGTCACCACTGGAGGTGGTGGAGACGGATGCGAACTCCTTGAACACTATATCTCCATGCACGACTTTTTCCCCACATCCCTTCCATTTAAATCCCTGATGATCACCGGCCCATTTATGCCAAAATCAAGCCGGGAGCATCTTAAAAAAAGAGCAAAACGATACGGCATCAAATCACAGCCATTTCATCCACGCATGGAACAATTAATTGGGGCCGCCGACCTCATCATTTCCATGGGTGGATATAACACCATATGTGAAATCCTGAGTCAGCAAACTCCGGCTCTCATCATCCCCAGAGAAACTCCGCGCAAGGAGCAATTGATTCGGGCCGAAAAACTCACCGAACAGGGTCTTATTGACCACCTTCCCTGGAAGAAGGTCTCGGCCCAGTTCCTTCGAGATAAAATTGTGACTATTCTCAAAAAAGGCACTGAATACAAAAGCAATATGGCCAGTTTTAAACTCTCGGGTCTCGACACCATGCGGGATCGAATCGGACATTTCAGGGATTCCCCATGAACGCTTCCCCAAAAACAGTCCACACACTCGGATACATCCTTAAGGGCTATCCCCGCATTTCAGAAACTTTCATTTCAAACGAAATATTACTTCTTGAGCAGCTCGGTTTTCGTATGCGACTTTTCCCCATGCGTCATCCCAGGGAGAATTTTTGTCATGATTCCGTAAAACAGATTCAGGCTCGGGTGGATTATCTCCCCACCGAACTACTATTTGAATTTCCCCGACTGCTTCTGCCTAACATTTTCCTCGCAATCAAACGCCCTGCCCTATTTAAACATGGACTTGGACTTGCCCACAGACGCTACAAACGAACTGCAAATCTGGCCACGTTCAAACATCTTCTTCAGGCAGGTTATCTGACAAATCACTACCTTTTGAAAGATAGTACTCTTAGCCACCTTCATGGCCACTTTGCCCATTCGCCAACTTCTGTTACCATGTTCGCAGCACTCCTTTCCGGTAGATCCTTCAGCTTTACCGCCCATGCAAAGGATATTTACACTTCAAACCCTGAGCAGCTTCGTGAAAAAATCAGGTTTGCCGAATTCGTGATTACCTGTACTGATTACAACCGAAAACACCTCGAGAACATTGCAGATGGACTCAACACCCCAATTCATTGTATTTACCATGGAATTGACCTGAAACTCTTTTCACCTGAGACCGACCATACAGAATGCGCTCCACCGTACAGGTTATTAACGGTTGCACGGATGACTGAGAAAAAAGGTTTACCAACCCTGTACAAGGCTCTGCAAATCCTGAAAAATCATAACTTTCAGTTTCAGCATACTCTGATCGGGGATGGTGATGACAGAGAGAAGATCCAGAAACTCATCGCCGAACTCGGACTTGCCGATTACTGTCAATGTTTGGGTACCCGAACCCATAAGGAGGTGCTCAAACAGTTCGAGGAGAGTGATCTTTTTGTACTGGCCTGTGAGATCGCAAAGAACGGTGATCGTGACGGCATTCCCAATGTACTGGTTGAGAGTCTGGCCATGGGCGTCCCCGGACTTTCAACCACTGTTTCCGCAATTCCTGAAATTCTCATCCATAATACAAGCGGCATTACAGTTGCTCCATCAGAGCCTGAAACAATGGCTGCCCACATTCGGGAAATTCTGGAAAACAAACCACTGAGAAAAACACTTATCCAGGGTGGCATTAAACACACCAGAAACCATTTCGACAACCGACGACTCATTGCAGCAATGGGTGATATTTTCCGTAATCAGCTGGAAACAAATCAAAAAAAAGCGCAGTAACACTACACATGCGGATCTGTTTCTACGCCCCCTTCAAGCCCCTTGGTCACTCCAATCCTTCGGGAGATCTCATCATTGCCACAGGGCTCCATGATTTTCTCGTTGCACAGGGGCATCAGGTGCTGATCGCAAGCAGTTTCAGGACACGATGGATCTATCTTAACCCAATACGTTTTATTAAACTATTCAAAGAACGAAGAGACACCTCACTGCGTCTGCAGAAATTTTCCCCTGATTTATGGCTCAGCTATCACTGCTACTATAAAGCCCCTGACCTGCTGGGGCCTGGATTATGTAAAAAATTCAATATCCCCTACTGTATCTTTCAGGGTATATACTCCACAAAACAGCGGCGCAGATTGAAAGCAAAGATCGGGTTCTATCTCAATCGCCACGGCCTGCTGCAAGCTGATCAACTCTTCAGCAACAGGAAAGTGGATCTGGAAAACCTGCAAAGAATCATTCCTCCAGAGAAACTTGCTTATATAAAACCAGGTATTTTCCCTGAATCGTTTTGCTTTGATCAAACTGAACGGAAAAATATGCATCGCGCGTGGCAAATAGACGAAGAACCTGTCATTCTCACCGCAGCCATGTTTCGTCCCGATGTAAAAACCGAGGGACTTGCCTGGATGATAAAATCCTTAGCCAAACTGGCACAACAAAGTGTTCCGTTTAAGCTGATAATTGCAGGAGATGGCAGCGAACGGGAAACGCTGATGAAACTGGCCGATCAATATCTCCCAGACAGAGTCATTTTTACCGGCCGCATTGCGAGGGAAAACATGTATCGCTTCTACTCAGGGGGAGATCTTTTTGCATTTCCCGGAATCAGGGAATCACTCGGGATGGTATATCTTGAAGCCCAGTCCTGTGGCCTGCCCGTCGTTGCCTTTGACAACGGCGGAATCCCTGAGATTGTCGATCAGGACAAAACAGCATTTCTCACCAAACCCTTTGACGAAGACTCTTTTTGCCTGCACATCAAACTGTTACTGCAGGACAAACGACAACGCACTATAATGGGAGCAGCGGCAACAAAACATATCCGTCAAAATCACGACCTCCAGGCCAATTACCTCAAATTTGAACATATTCTGATGAGCCATGCAGAGACTCTTTAAAGAAAACACTGTAGAACCGAATCAAACGCTAATAGCTTTGCTGCGTCACGGAAAAACCCTATGGAACGAAGAGGGGAGAATACAGGGACGCCAGGATTCACCACTTTCCAGCAAGGGAAGCAAGCAGGTTCACGACTGGGGCAGGTTTATCGGGAACTACGCTATTGATCATATTGTTGCCAGTGATCTTGGAAGGGTCAGGGAAACCGTGGCCATTATCCAGCAATACTGCAATTCTGTCCCGGTTGAATGGAAGCAAAGCTTGCGAGAACAGGCCTGGGGAGAATGGGAGGGGAAATCGTTTCGCGAACTCAAGAGCGAACAGCCAGAAGAACTCGCCACCCAGATACGTGCCGGCTGGGATTTCCGGCCACCCGGTGGGGAGAGCAGAAAAGAAGTGTTACAACGCGCCCTGCCTGTCATCAAAGACATACCACGCAAGTATCCTGGAAAACGAATTCTTGTTGTATCCCATGAAGGGATTGTCAAATCACTTATTTATCATCTGGCCGGCCGCGCTTTCCTCCCAGAGGAAGAGAAACTCCTGCAGAAGCGGCAGCTCCATCTCCTTCTTGGAAGATGGGACTCGCTCCAGCTGGGGCCACTCAATATCCTGCCAACTCCTGACAAAGCTGAAAACCAATGAAGATCGCCTGCTACTGTCAACACGTCCTTGGTATTGGGCATTTTCATCGCAGCCTTGCAATATGTGAAGCACTGGCAGATCGGCACGAAACGGTAATGATACTTGGCGGCCCCGATGTCAAACTGCCAGAATCTGCCGTTCATTTTTTACAGCTTCCAGGCCTGAAAATGGATGCAGAGTTTTCGAAGCTCCTTCCCTGTGCAGAAGGTGCTGATCTTAAGCAGGTTAAAGAGATTCGTAGAAAGCAGCTTTTTGATTTCTTTACCTCCTTTCAGCCAGACATCTTTTTAATTGAACTCTATCCCTTCGGGAGAAACGCCTTTCGCTTTGAACTTGATCCAATTCTGGATGGCATTGGATCAAGAACATTACCCCCCTGCCTTCGCCTCTGCAGTCTTCGGGATATTCTTGTTGAGAAAACAGATAAACGCAAATTTGAAGCCAGGGTGCTACAAAAACTAAACAGTTCTTTTGACGGCCTGCTGATCCACTCCGACCCTGATTTCATCCCGCTACAGAACACATTCGGAAGTATGGATTCCATCACAATTCCATACAGATATACTGGATTTATTGCTCCAACTATGGCAAGACAGAAAGNGGGAAGCATGCTACGGCAGGATCTCGATTTATCTGCTGAAGACAAGCTGGTTGTCGCCTCCATAGGTGGCGGGAATGTGGGANCTGAACTCCTGTACGCAACTGCCCAGGCCGCTCTTCTTCTGGAGCAGAAGACAAATACCATCCATATTCACCTCTTTACTGGCATATACAGCGCCCCAGGCTTACAGGAAGAGCTGAAAGCAATACCTGCCTCTAATATCACAGTACACAGCTTTTGCTCTAATTTTCCTGACTGGCTTGAAGCCGCAGATCTTTCTATCTCCATGGCAGGGTATAACACCTGCATGAACCTTCTTGCCGCCGGGATTCCAGCACTTCTCTATCCCTTTGCTCAGAATCGTGAACAGCGCATGCGAATTTCTGCCTTTTCCAAGACATCTAACTTCATGCTGCTGGAATCAGAAGATCTGGAACCGCGGCATTTGGCTGAAAAAATCACGGCCCAGCTTCGGTTCAATAAAAAAACAAGCCAGGCCCAACTCAACGGTGCCATGCAGAGCTGTAAACTGATAAGTGACCCAACACTATGGAGCAAGAAAACGAGATGATATCTGCTCTCTACACAAATCTTCCCGACAACACGGAAAAGCTACTGAAATATGCCCTGGAAAAAGGTCTTGCAAATGGAAGCGGTGAGGCGAAGATTTTTTTTCGAGCCGATGACATTGGTGTCCCGGGCAAACAGTTTAGTCACCTTGCAGAGCTTTTCATAAAACACAGATTACCCCTTTGTCTGGCAGTGGTTCCGACCTGGCTCACTGCCACGCGCTTTATCACCCTGCAGTCCCTCACAAAGACCAATAGTTCCCAGTGGTGCTGGCATCAGCATGGATGGCTCCATCGAAACCATGAGACGAAGGGGAAAAAACAGGAGTTCGGCCCAACCAGATCCGTAACAGAGCAGATAGAAGACCTGAAAAACGGAAAAAATCGCCTCGAAACCCTCCTGGAAGACAATTTTTCACCATTTTTCACCCCGCCATGGAACCGTTGCAGCCTTGACACCCTAAAGGGATTACAGCACCTGGGATTCAAAGCTGTTTCAAGAAGCATAGGTGCAAAACCGTTTTCCCCACACGGTCTCCCCGATTTACAGGTCAACATTGACCTTCACACCAGAAAAGAAATTGAACCTGAGATTTCATTCAATACTCTGCTTCTGGAACTTGAAAGAGGCATCAGCAATGGCACAGGGGGAGTCATGATTCATCACCAACGGATGAATACAACGGCTTTTGAATTTCTGGATCTGTTTCTTAAAACTATCACCTCATTCCCTGCCATTCATCCACTGCTCTTTCGTGAACTGATATAGGAAAGATTGCCAAAAGGCATCAAAAACGATATGCTCGTAATGAGTACCACTTGAGTATGTATCGTGTGCCCTGCAATTTGCGAAAACTCCAACAATCAGAGAAGCAATGAGACACTTGGTAGTACTGCCATGGAAACAATCATTCTTGATGTCCTATAAGTCGATCCGGGCACGTTTCTTTCGTTCACTGGTTACAACCCTGACCCTGGTTCTTGCCGTCTCCTTTCTTGCCTTCAGTCAGATAACTCTTGATATTGGTGATGGAATGCTGGCAAGCGGCAGACCAGGTCTTCAGCAAAGCCTGATCCAAAGCGGTTACGACATAACCCCCGGCGATACCAGCCTTTCCGCCTCTCCAAAACAGCGTTGGATAGTCATCCTCTCTCTTCTTGTCTGTGTCGTAGGAATAATAAATGCCCAACTCATGTCCGTCACTGAACGTTTTCGTGAGATAGGAACAATGAAATGCCTGGGCGCGCTCGACAGGTTTATTGTGCGGATCTTCATTATGGAAGCTGCAATTCAGGGACTGGTAGGGTCACTGATCGGCGCAATCCTTGGCGGGACAATCGCTTTTTTGAGCGCACTACTCCGTTTTGGAACTGATATTATATCCCTTTCCCCCTGGCAGACTATTCTCTTCTCATCTACTCTTGCCATCATCACTGGTATCGGCCTGAGTTTGCTGGGGGTCTTATACCCGGCAATAATAGCCGCCAGAATGCAGCCAGTTGAAGCCATGCGGGTTGAACAGTGAGCAAACAAATGACAAAAAAACAGATAGTTCGCGTAACAGATGTCACCAAGGATTTTGACCTGGGTAAAATAGTAGTCAAGGTACTGAAGGGGATCGATCTTGAGATAGAAACCGGAAAGTATGTCTCCATCATGGGGCCATCCGGCTCTGGAAAATCCACCCTTTTCAATATGATTGGAGGGCTTGATAAACCAACAGAGGGCAAAGTATTTATCGATGAAGTGGATATTGCCCAACTCGATGCCTATGAGCTTGCATGGTTGCGCTGTCGTAAAATTGGATATATCTTTCAAACATTTAACCTAATTCCAGTAATGACTGCCCTTGAAAATGTCACCCTCCCTATGACCTTTGCCGGAACCCCCAATGAAGCCGCCACCCAGCGCGGTATGGAACTCCTGATCCAAGTCGGTCTTGAAGGCAGACACGGACATAAACCTGCCGAGCTCTCCGGTGGTCAGCAGCAGCGTGTGGCAGTGGCAAGGGCCCTTGCCAATACCCCGTCCATTATTTTAGCCGATGAACCCACAGGAAATCTGGACCTTAAAACTGGTGAGGAAATCATCTCACTTTTAAAAGAGATGAGCGACAAGCAGGGAGTCACGGTAATCTCTGCCACCCATGACTATAAAATGCTCAATGTCTCGGATCAGGTTATCTGGATTCGTGATGGCCGGGTGGACAAAATCCAGGATCGCGATGAACTTGAAATCAACACTGGAGGAATGAGCAGCTGACCACCATGGCTTTTCTTCGACTCCATATATGTTTTGCCTCTTTTCTTCTTGTTTCACTCTATGGGATTCTCCCGTCCTTTGCGTCCGAACTGCTCTCCTTACAGGCCCAGATTACCCAACTGAGCAGTGGTGCAGAAAGAACAACCGGAAGTACGGGGCTCAAAGCGGCAGCTGACTTTATAAAGGAACAGTTTCAAGCCCTGGAAATTGAACCTGAAAGCTATCGTTTCCTTATCCCTGTTCGTACAACAAAAGGTGCAAACTTGCAGATTGGTAAAAAAACAATCAGCTTGAATGCACTTCGCTACAACGCCATTACCCCTGAATCCACCAACGGCTCTGTGGGTGGCCCGCTCTACTATGTTGGTGCAGGAAACTGGTCCGACATCCAGGGGATGCGGATCAAAGATGCCATTATTGTCCTCGATGCTGATTCCGGTCAGAACTGGCAGCAGCTTGCATCGCTTGGAGCGCAAGCCATTATTTACCTGAACTCGTCACCTCAAACCTCCAAATATCTGTTCACCGAAAAGGAAGAACTCACCCCCATTCAACTTCCATGCTTCTGGATTGAACTTGCTGATATCAAGAGTTATTTTGATAATTTTTCTTTTGATACCCCAGGTCTCATTGCGACAACTGCCATGGTGACAGCCGAGGCGTATTGGGAGGATACTGTATCCGAAACAATCTATGGCCTGATTCCCGGTTCTGATCCCGAACTGAAAAATCAACTTCTGGTAATCGATGGTTTTTATGACAGCTCTGGATACGTTGCAGGAAGGGCACCCGGAGCAGATGAGGCCAGCTCCATTGCCACCCTGCTGCAAACGGCACAACGACTCAAAAAAAGTCCTCCGGCTCGATCGGTACTGCTTGTTGCCACCAGTGGGCATAATGAAGCATTGGCGGGAGTGCGCGAACTTATCTGGAGTATCAGCTCAAAGTCAAAAAACCTCCGAACCCAGAAAAAACAGCTCAAGACAGAACTTGCAGCCACAAAGACCTACCTGAAAACCCTCAAGGATCTGGATCTGACTCTGCCACTGGCAGAGGATGACGAACGGGATGCGATCATCAGCCTTTCCATTGAGGATCATCTTAAACTTTCCGTTGATGCAATTTCCCGAGAACTCAACACCCTTCGATTGAAGAATGAAAGTACTCCTGAAACGAAAAAAATAATAAAAACACTTTCAAAAAAACGTCTTCTTTTTCGTCGCCTGACCTGGCGCAACAGTTTTCACGATATGGGACAAGAGGAAGCTGAGCTCTTCCAAAAGGCGATTCCGGCAGCCATTGCAATCATGGAAGAGCGAAAAGAGGAACTCCAGACCCGCAGATCCTGCCTCCTGAGTGCCTATGCGTTCAGAAACCTGTTATCTGACTATGAAATAGCAGCATTTGTCTCACTGCACCTCTCAAGTCATGGTAATGGCCTGGGTACTTTTCATCAGGGTTTTCTCTATAACCTGAAAGCCAGAGTCAATCGAACCGGGGTATTCTCGGTCATAGCCGATCTCCTTGATGCAACTGCTGCCAGAAGCCACAGCAATACCCCCTATGTCAACACTCTTCGTCCCAGCCGACTTCGTTCCTGGGATTCCTGGTTTCTTGACAAACCGGCTCTTGGCGGTGAGGTTGCCTCACTCGCCGGATTCCTGGGCATCAGCCTGGTGAGCACCGGAGACTCCAGAGCATTATGGGGTACTCCCTGGGACACGCCTGCAAAGATCAACTGGGAGGCACTTGAAAATCAGGCCCTGTTGATTGCTGACATGGTTGAGGCCATGGCAGGGTCTGCGCCTCTCCAATCCGGAAAGCTTCCATTAAATGGATTTGCAACGGTATCCGGCAGGGCAAACCTTCTTCTCCAGGGGGAGCTTTTTGCCGATTATCCGGCCGCGAAGACAGTGCTGCTTGCCTACCAGGGAACCCAAAAGCATTATACCATGGTGGATTCCTCCGGAACCTTCCAGCTCAAGGGCATTGCCGACAAAAAACACGTCCTTGATAAGCTCATTATTGAAGGCTACCGCTTTGATAAAAACAGTGGAGAGGTTCTCTGGGCTATTGACAAAAAAGCCACCGGAAAAAACAATTACCGTCTCAAGATCCGCAGAAGCGACATTAAAACCGACCTCATACTCTTCAGCTGCAAAGAAACCACTATTTTTGGCCTTCTGGAGCCGCGTAATTTTAACTACCTCACCAAAATCGAACTGCTCGATGGTCGACGTGACGCCCCGCCTGCACATTACTGGTACAGCAGAATCGACACCCGCAGCTCCACCATGGCCTCCATCTACACAGAACCGGGAACCTGGCTCAAGGCCATCCTCTCGGATAATGTGCTGACACGTAAAATGATCCTCACCAACGGCAGCCTCGAAGAACCAATGGGCTTTGGCTATCCGGTGGATCAATTCAGCACCATTGACAACACCGTATTTCGAGCCGCTTCCGATGTCTGGACTCTTCTCTCGCCACGCATCAAGAACCTTGAAAAGCATGGTATTTTTGATAACAAGATCAGTCAGCTTGAAGAGCGCGGACTCACTGCATTGACAAAGGCGGAAAACAGCCTCAGAACATTTGACTACCACACCTTCAGCAGTGCAGCATCCGAGTCCATGGCACTTGCCAACCGTGTCTATGTCCAGGTTGAAAAGACCCAAAAGGATGTACTCTTTGGCGTCCTTTTTTATATCGCACTCTTTGTTCCTTTTGCCTTCTGTATGGAAAGGTTTCTCTTTAATTATGCAAATATATACAAGAGGATCATCGCTTTCTGTGTCATCCTCCTCACGCTGATTACCATTATTTATCAGGTCCACCCGGCATTCCAGCTTGCATACAGTCCCACTGTAATTATCCTTGCTTTCTTTATCCTCGGTTTGTCACTGATGGTAAGTCTCATCATCTTTTTCAGGTTCGAAGAAGAGATGATTCTTCTACAACGGCGTGCCAACCACAAACGGCCATCCGAGATCAGTCACTGGAAGGCCTTTACTGCAGCTTTTTTCCTTGGGGTATCCAATCTCAGACGCAGACGTATTCGGACAATGCTGACCTGCCTGACCCTGATAATTCTCACCTTTACTATCATGAGTTTTACCACGGTAAAATCGGGAGAACGACAGAGCAGACTTTTATTCAACGATAACGCTCCCTATAGGGGGCTGCTTTTAAAACGTGTGGACTGGCGCTCTCTTCCGGTTGAAGCGGTTGCCGGTCTGGTAGATGGCTTCAAGGATGCACAGGGGATCGCTCCCCGGATCTGGCTCGAAGCTCAGGATCCCACCCAGGCGGTACATGTACCCCTCCAGCATGGAAAGAGCAGTGCAGAACTTCAGGGTCTGATAGGACTCTCTCCTTCTGAGGCCGAAATAACCGGACTTGACAAACTGTTAACAGACGGAAGATGGTTTACAAGCGACGACCGTACAACCATCCTCCTTGATCAGGACATGGCACAGGCCCTTCAAGTCAAAACGGATGGTACCGGAACAGTAAAGTTGTGGGGATACACCTTTACTGTCATCGGAACTTTTAATGGCGCACTCTTTGACAAGGCACTGGATCTCGATGGAGAACCTCTGACTCCTGTCACCTTTCCCGAAGAATCCAGCTCTGAAATCAGCGAAGAAGAACAGGAAGCCATTGAATCTGGAGAAGATATCCGTTCCTTCCAGAGTAGATACCATCATATCCCCGCATCTCAGGTTGCAATCATACCCGCCTCAACCCTGCTTACCCTTGGCGGCAAACTCAAAAATCTTGCAGTACTGCCAGGCGGTGGAACCCCTATAAGTGAAACAGCAGAAAGACTTGTCGATAGATTTTCCATGGCCATTTTTGCCGGAGAGACGGATGGGGTATGGCTTTACAACCAGAGTGACTCCATACAGTACAGCGGTGTGCCCAATATTATCATTCCGCTTCTTATCTCCATTTTCATTGTACTGAACACCATGATCAGCTCGGTCTATGAACGAAAGAATGAGATCGCAGTCTATACTTCGGTTGGTCTTGCCCCGTCGCATGTTTCTTTTCTCTTTATCGCCGAGGCTCTTGCACTTGCAGTAATATCCGTTGTACTCGGCTATCTCCTGGCCCAGGTTTCTGCCTATCTCTTCGCCGAGACCAGCCTCTGGGCCGGGCTCACCGTAAATTACTCTTCCATGGCAGGAGTGGCAGCCATGCTGCTTGTTATCGGGGTGGTTCTTCTCTCGGTCATCTACCCCTCTCGGGTGGCTGCTAAAATAGCCATCCCCGACGTGAACGCCAACTTCAGTCTACCTCGGGCTGTTGATAATCGCATCACCATCACTCTTCCATTTTTCATGAAATATGATGAGCACGATTCAATTGGCGGATTCATCTTCGGTTACTTCACCTCCCATCAGGAGGTTTCCCACGGACTCTTCTCCACCGGTCCTGTGAATCTGGTATCCAGTTGCTGCAATATTGAAGAGATGAGATCTCTCATAGAAAACACAGAACAACCACACACCTTGTACTGCACCTATATTCGCTCAAAGGTATGGCTCGCCCCATTTGACTTCGGCATTATGCAATGGGTCGATATTCAGTTCTCCCCTGTGGAAGACAACCCAAACTATCTTGAAATCAAGGTCACCATTGAGCGCCGTTCGGGTGAAGAATCCGTGTGGGAAAGAATCAACACCTCATTTCTTCACGACCTTCGGAAACAGCTTCTGGTCTGGAGATCCATTGACGAGGTAAGCCACAACCATTTTGCTGGACAGTTCAGAGAGATAATCACAGAAAGCCAGAATGCAAAGGAGAGAGCAGATGCTTGAACATTCAAAAACTGCCTCTGCCATTCGGTTCCGTTCCATTATGGTCGGTATGATTCTGGCCGCTGCCATCTGCCTCCTCACACCGTTTAACAATGTGTACCAGCAAGCCACTCCCCTTGGTGGTGGTCATTTTCCCCTGGCCCCTTTTTTCATTTTTATTCTCCTTGTTATCCTGACTGCGATAACGGCAAAGATCCTTCGCAGCAAGTCACTTATCTTCACTGGCGGTGAGCTTCTTATCATCTGGATTGAGATGGTCATTGGATCAGGGATTGCCTATACCGGAATGGCCAGGACTCTTCTCCTCAACCTGACAGCACCCATTCATTACGCCACCGTTGAGAATCAATGGCAGGAAACCCTTTGCTCTCTCCTGCCCCAGGGAATCAGCCCCACGGATCCACGGGCCATTGAAATGCTCTATACTGGAATCCCTGGAGGACGGAGCATGAGCTGGCTTGAAGTGGCCTCAACTATCCCATGGCAGGCATGGCTCAGTCCTCTGCTGCTCTGGGGAAGTTTCATCCTGCTATCATACGGCTTTATGCTCTTTATCATCAATATTCTTTCCCGCCAGTGGATCCACAACGAACGCATCAACTTTCCCCTGCTGCGTGTCCCTGAAATGCTCTGCAGCTCACTCGATGAGGGAAGAATAGGAAGGTTTTTTGGAAACCGTTTTCTCCTGGCCGGCCTCCTTGTTCCGGTTTTTCTCCACTTATTGAACGGATTGCATTTTTATTACCCGTCGGTCCCCCAGCTCTCGACACTTATCCTTGCAGGCCCTTACTTTCCCAAGGAAGGGCTGTTCTCAGGATTCCATAAACTGAAAATTTACCTCTATCCAGCATTTATCGGATTCGCATTTTTGACTTCGCGCCAAATCTCTTTTAGTTTCTGGTTCTTTTTTATTTTGGGCGGTCTCTTTTTCGGTGTCCTTGGACTTCTTGGGTATACTATTCCTGTATCAGAACTTGGCATCACTTTTGGTCCAACATTGGCAAGGCCTGAAGAAACTCAGATGATTGGAGCCTACGGTATCTTCTTTTTCTTTCTTATCTGGCTTGCCAGAACACATCTCATTGAGGTGACAAAGGAATCTCTCTTTCTGGTAAAATCCAGCAAATCACGAACCGAATGGTTCGATGTACGCTACTCCTTCTGGGGAGCAGTATTCTGCTTTGGCGGNCTCTTATACTGGGCGGTATCGCTCGGCATGAGCCTGCTCACNGCCACGCTCTTCTTTAGTGCGGCATTTATGATTATGCTGGTTGCCACCAGGATTATCTGCCAGGGCGGACTTGCTTATTTCACCCTTACTGCAGCACCAATGGATGGCCTGATAGCGATCAGTGGAACAAAAATTTTCAGCGGTATTAATGGATTACTTGCAGGAATGGCTCAGAAAGTACTCTTTGTTGATCTACGGGAATCCCTCATGCCTTCACTTCTCCACGCCAGGAAACTGAGCCATGGAAAAAATCCCGGCCTCCTCATCTTCTCAGGCCTCTTTTTCACTATTCTAGTAAGCCTTGGAGCCTCTATCCTTGCCATGATGACCCTCTACTATCGTTATGGTACCCGTGAACTCCAGCTGGAATGGGCCAGTCGAACCACAGTTACCGTCTTTGAAAATGTGCATCGCCTGATAACGGCTCCTGTGGAAACCGGCAGCTGGATCACTTTTTTTGCCATCGCAGGGGCAATCGTCATGCTCATTCTTGTGGTCTGCTATCATCGCTTTTACTGGTGGCCCATCCATCCATTAGGCTATCTCACGGCTTACAGTTCAGCCATGCGTATTCTCTGGTTCAGTTTTTTAATCGGCTGGGCCTGTAACACTCTATGCATGCGATATGGCGGCGTTACCCTATTTAAAAAAGTGCAGTTTTTCTTTATCGGCCTGATCATCGGCGATTTTCTGATGGGCGGCGGTTGGGCAATTGTGGGATTTTTTACGGATTCTGGCTATCAGGTACTGCCAGATTAAGTAGACTGAGGGTGATTAGGCTGACGGCTAGAGGTAAACAACACCTTTAGCCGTCAGCCTTCAAACTTCAACACCTGAGCTTTTAACTATGTACGACGACAAAGAACTTAAAGAATATAGAGATCTCCTCAAACCTCCCGATCATTTTGAAGAGGGTTTTGACTGGAAGACCATTGTGGGTGCCGTTTTTATCGGCTTTTTGATGATGCCCGGTTCCATGTACCTGCAGCTTGTTATTGGACAGGGCATCGGCCCTGCTGCCCGTTGGGTAACTATCATTCTTTTTGCAGAAGTGGCAAAGCGCGCACATTCCGACCTCAAACAGCAGGAGATCTTCCTTCTCTACTACATGGCAGGTGCTGCTCTTGCCTCACCCTTTTCCGGTCTGCTCTGGAATCAGTATCTCGTTCAATCCGATGCGGCCCGAATGCTTGGCCTTACTGAGTTTATTCCCACCTGGATAGCTCCTGGCCCCGACTCCATGTCGATGGTTGAACGGACTTTTTTTCACAGAGACTGGATGATTCCCATTCTCCTTCTGGTGGGGTCCCAGATCGTTCAGCGTATAGATCATTTCGGTTTAGGGTATGCCCTCTACAGGATAACCTCCGATGTTGAGAAACTGCCATTTCCCATGGCACCTGTTGCCGCACTTGGTACCATGGCCCTTGCCGAGTCCACTGAAGAAAAGAAAAAGAGCTGGAAGTGGCGGGTCTTCTCCATCGGTGGAATGATAGGTCTTGTCTTTGGTGCTGTGTATGTCCTGTTGCCCATCGCCTCGGGTCTTATTTTTAACGAACAGATCCGTCTCATCCCCATTCCATGGATAGAACTTACCAGCCATACAGAAGATATCCTTCCTGCGGTAGCCACAGGAATTCAACTGGATCTGGGCCTGGTCTTTGTTGGAATGGTGCTCCCGTTCTGGGCGGTTATTGGAGGCCTTATCGGTCTCATCATCACCATTATCCTGAACCCTATTCTCTATGCTCAAGGAATTCTACAGCGTTGGCATCCGGGCATGGCCACCGTTGACACTGTTTTTGCCAACAACTTTGACTTCTATATGAGTTTTGGTATCGGGCTCGGACTCGCCATTGGGGGCATTGGAATCTGGTCGGTGGTGCGATCCTACCACGGTACCAAAGAACACATGGGTACTCTCCATGATCTCTTCCATCCGCCGAAAGGACGTGGTGATTTTAACTTCTGGATCTCAATAATAATTTATTTTTTCTCGACTCTTGCGTATGTCGGACTCTGCGTCTGGCTGGTACCAAATTTTCCATGGATATTCTTTCTCGGTTATGGATTTATTTACACCCCGATCATTTCCTACATCACCGCAAGAATGGAGGGTATCGCCGGACAGTTTGTCAGCCTGCCACTGGTTCGTGAGGCCAGTTTCATTGCAGGAGCCCGTTTTTTCGGCTACCAGGGGATTGAAATCTGGTACGCACCCATCCCCGTACACAACTACGGAGAAGCGACGGTACAGTTCAGGCAAATCGAACTCACAGGAACTTCCATCCGAGGAATTATCAAGGCGGAAATTGTGGTTTTTCCCATTGTTATGGTGGCAAGCCTGCTCTTTTCCCAGTTTATATGGAGACTGGCCCCCATACCATCGAGCCACTACCCCTATGCACAGGAACTCTGGCACTTGCAGGCTCTGAACACCCTGCTGATGCAGACATCCACCATGGAGGGAAACTCCATGTTCTATCAGGCCCTCAACAGCACCACCGTCTTTTCCGGTCTTGGCTTCGGCCTGCTGATGTATTTCCTCCTCAGTCTCTTTGGCCTGCCCATCCTCCTTATCTATGGGGTGGTACGGGGACTTGGCCAGTCTACCCCCCATGGTCTGATACTGGAGGTACTTGGTGCATTTCTTGGTCGCTATTTCTTTTTCAAACGGTATGGTCCCATGTGGCGGCAGTATGCTCCTGTGCTGCTTGCTGGATTTTCCTGCGGTATGGGACTAACTGGGATGTTTGCCATGGGGCTGGCACTGATTATGAAATCACTGGGTCATATGGCCTACTGACCCTTCCTCTTCATCTTAGCTCAGAATGGCCCATAAAACTTATGGGCTAATAGCGTCTACGTCAGCTCCTTGATTTTGGAGCACACTTTGACGTTGCCTGTCTGGTTACAGCTTTATGTTTTCCAGCAGCACTATTGGCACTTCTTTGAGAACTGGCAGCAAACATCCCCACTCCCTGTTTCTTCATCAGGTCAAAACGGGTTTTTCTGTACGGGTTCACCCTGCTGTCCATTTCAATAGAAATGGGATTTTCCGCCTCATATTGTCTCCTCACTTCTGCCACGGCCTTTTCAATAACTTTGTCAGCCTCCCTGGTGAGCGTCGGAACCTCCTCCTTGGCCGCATTTGCATCCTCGTAGGCTAATTCATATTTCCCTGCTGCAAGAAGTAGATGACTGCGCTCCAGATGAATCCAGCCCTTATGAGTAAGTTCCAGGGCATCATTATAATCCTCCAGGGCCAGTTCAAATTTGTTAATTTTGGCATATTGTCTGGCCCGGTAGATGTATAAACTGCTTTTTGCCTGCAGATCAGTGGTCTGCTCCAGGTCGTGACTGATTTGTTCAATAATATGTTGTGAATTTCCTGCAAGAACCGGGAACACAGCAGACAGGACAAAGAGCAGAGAAAGGCAGAGAGAGTATGCAGACATAAGTAAAACCAACTATTTGAATTGTGAGTAAAAGAGCCCGAAACAAAGCTATTATCATAAATCATCAATGAAGGCCTGACGACCACATGGGGACCCAGGTCTAAATTTAAATGGAAAAACCTCAACAGTCCCAGGAGCGGGTTGTCGAATGGTACCAATATCCCTTTTTGAGTACCAGAAACCTATCTGTTGACCATCGGGTGCTATCAACACTCCCCCTTCAGTGTTGCAAAAACCATACTCTCCAGTCTGCATCCAAAAAACGGCCTTCTTGAACTCTTCAGCTGTCCATTCTCTCCTGGTCCAGATCTTCGTCTGCAGATGAAATTTTTTCGAAATAGCAATGATAGCATCGGGCTCAACCTCTGACCCGTCAATGTAATAAGTGTGGTCAGGTAAAAGTGTGCCGGATTCAAAAAGTTGTTCAACTTCCATTCGTTTTTGAAGGCCAAAGGCGGAAGAAGAAACGGACACACAGCCATCCAGCGCCACAAGAACAAAAAACATAAAAAAAACATAGGATAATGATACTTTGGCTGACATGACAATCCCTCTATAAAAAAAATTCTTGAGCCGGATCTTCCCGCCAGGCATCGGAAGAGATATGATCCATCAGATACTGTTGCTGGTCAACAAAACGATTGATGCGGAGATTGATAATTTTCTGGACCATGCTCTGGTAGGATCCGGGGTATCGCTCCATGACTTTGCTGAAAGCTTCACGACTGATGGTGAGCAGCTTCACATCGGTCCAGGCACGTGCAGAAAAAAACCAGTCAAACTCAGCGAGAAGAGCAAGTTCTCCAAAATAATTGATAGAATCTTCGCAAAGAAGCTGTAAATGAAAACGTCGCCCAGAATGATTCTGGAAAATATCAACCTTACCTGAAAGTATGAGAAAAAGCCGGTCACAATGCTTCCCCTGAGTCAATATGTCCTGGCCCTTCAGATATTCCTCCCTTTTGGCAAGGTAAGCAAAAAGCCCCACGACACCAGCTGGTGCCCCGGAAAAAAGAGGGCATCTGTTTAAGAACTCCTGGGTACAAGTGAGTTGATTGATCACGGGTGGATCAGAATTCTGCCCGAGTGAGTTCATAAAAATCTCCTTTACGTGCCATCAATTCATCATATGTGCCCTGTTCAACTATCCTTCCGGCCTTCAATACAATAATACGATCATATGCCGGGGTCAAATCCAAACGATGGATCACGGCAACAACGGTTTTTTTACCCTTGAGCTCATTTTCCAGCAAACCCTGAATACCGGCCTGGGAAGTATTGTCGAGGCTCGCCGTTGCCTCATCCATGATGAGAATCGGGACGTCCTTTAAAAATGCCCTGGCGATGGCAAGTTTTTGCTTTTGTCCTCCGGACAATCGGTCACCTTTACTTCCGACTTCAAATTGAAGTCCGATATGCATAACCTCGTCCAGAAGTTTTTCATCCTTAAATGCTTCGGCAGCAATTTTCCGAAGATACTCATCCAGAACTTCTTCAGATTTAACAGCACCAAACAAAATATTTTCAAGGAGCGTACGAGTATATAAATACTCACTGGGACAAAATGGAATAAATCCAGTTTTTTCAGTATTTTTTTGAATTCTACTACACGGAGTACAGGCATCATGTTTTTTACAATGATCTATATCAACACCGACAACCGTCTCTTGAAAACGATGCCGTGCCTGAAGAATTTTCTGTTCCATAGCCGAAGGAAGCAAAATAATCGAATGTTTCTTAGGAATAAACCGAAGAGCCAGAATAAGCAATAATCTACGGGCTTCTTCATCTTTTGGCTGTGGTTTTTTTAAACGGCCAAGCAATTTACTGTAAACTGGAAATTCACTTACCTCCATGGGATTATCCCGGAAGAAAAACTCGTCATCTTGAAAATTAGCTAACAAATTAACGGTCTGGGTGGCAATAGCAAACCCCAGAGTCAAAAGAGGTTTCTCAAGCTTCAGTTCCTGGAGTACTCCGACAAAGCGAAGATGTCCCGGTAAACGTTCAACGGTAAATTCACCACTCAAACTGTCACCAAAAATGATATTGTCCCGAATACTTGAATAATAAAGAAATTTATCCACATCATAAAATTCTATAGCAGACTCAAAGTCATTCCGTAAAGTCGTCTGGATAATCTGTCGCATACGGAGAAATTTGTCTCTGAAGGGACGGCATTCCTCAATCGAGAGAACTGCCTGAAGGCCAAAACGGATAATGTCTTTCTGAAGGCCAACATTCTTGATTACTGAAAGAATTACTGATTTTTCAGGCAGTTCCTTTTGACCTGAGATTGCCTGAACGCCATAAAGCAGATTGTCGAGAATAGTACCGGAAAAGATAAAAGGTTGCTGAGCTATCATTGCCACATTATGGCCGACATCCATTTTGGAAAGATCTTCAAGTGAATTCTTATCAAAATCGATACGCCCCTGGCTGGGGTCATACAGTTGTGCAATGAGCAGGGCAAGAGTCGACTTCCCCGACCCCGAATACCCAACCAGAGCTATCTGCTCATTGGGCTTGATCTCAAGGTTTATATTTTCAAGGAGCCTTACTCCACTCGGCACAGCATATGTCACATTCTTCAAGCTGATTTCACCCTGCAGTGCCAAAGGATCACGCCCTGGTAACAGCATAAGATGAGGTGGCTCAAAGTCAAAAATTTGCATAATCTGACGATACCGGATCAGCGCATCCTGATAACTCTGGTAATACTCAATAAGCTCCTTCCAGGGGTCATATACCTTTTCATAGGCCGAGAGAAAAGCGACCAGAGCACCGAGGGTGAACTGTCCATGGATGGCCATATATCCACCCACGAGAAAAAGAACAAATGGCCCCAGTGACTGGAAAAAATTATTGGCGAACTTGATACCATATTTTACAATAAATAATTTCTTTACCAGTCGATATAATTCAGCAATATAGGAGGATAGCTTCTTTCCCTCCAATTGGTAACTGGTGTTTCCATGAATTTCATGAATTCCGGAGATGGCTTCGTTTACCACATTCGCCATTGATCGGGTGGTTTGCACACGCTCCATATTGAGAGTGTTATATTTTTTTTGAAGATAGGGGAGAACAATAAGCTCAAAGGGATAAATCGCCATACTCAACAGTGCAAGCCATTTATTCAGGTTAAACATAAACCCGATAAAAACAACAAAGGTTAAAACACTTGTGATGGGAATGGCAAGTGCGCCGCCAAGAAAGAACCCGATGGCGTTAAGCTCTGCTGTCATTGCGGAAATAACAGTACCTGGTTGCATTTTTCGGTAAAACTGCAGGGGGAGTTGCAAAACATGACGGTAAAGTTCCTCCCGCATCTCCACAAGAATTTTCTGGCCTATGTACACCTGCAGAACATTGATTCCATATTTAAGCAACCCTGCAACTGTAACTGCGCCAATATAAAGACCACAGTACAGATACAGAAGCTGAATATCTTTTAAGTAAATAGCTTCGTTAATAATACGCTTCTGCATCTCAAGGGGAAATACCTTAAAAAACAGACTAATGACAATAATTAACAACAATAACAATTGAGTGGAACGATGTCGCCGGAGTATCCAGTAAAAAAGAGAGCGCTCTGTGATGCGAACACTGTTTCTTTTTGCCGTTTTTTTCATATATCACGAAGATAAAATGAGAAGTAATTATAGAATCCGCCCTGCAATTGAATACCGGAACCTAAATTATCTGGAATGAAGCATTATTACATGATACAGAGTAATATAAACAAGGGCCAGAAGTATTAATTTTTTTCCCTCATAGAGGTTTTTTTGTGATAAAGCAATTTTTCATCGTAAGCATCATTTTCTCACAGTTTCTTGTGCTGCTTCCCCTGGCATTTTCATCCGAAAAGCCGCCGCGTGCAATCGGTGGTTTTATCCTCGGCACTGATATTACAAACTATCCAGACATCGAAAACTCAAATTTTCTCAAGGAAGTTGTAATTTACGACTGGCACGGATTTGACAAAGGAATTATTTCCTATGCAATTTGTGAAAAACCCGGTGAGATCGTAAGAATAAAGTTTAAATACAGTGATTCCAGTAAAAAATATTTTGATCTACTACTCGATAAGTATAAGGAAAAATATGGTAATCCAAGCGAATGGAAAGGAGATTCCTTTGGTATTCTCCATATCTGGAAATGGAAATTTGTAGATGAAAACGAAAACAGAGTGCACTTGATTCTCCAGCATAACACCAGAAATCCGAATGAAAATACCGGGAACATGGTCAAATTGTACTACCCTGATAATATCATCAGGGAACAGGCCTGTTTTTCTAAACAGTGCAGTCAAAACATTAACAAAGCAACGGAAGAACAACTCAAACAGCGCACAGAGAGTGACTGGACATATCTGATTCCCCAATAATTCCAAGTGACCACTTCCATCAATGGCAACAGCCGCACAATCGGCTGGAACACAATCACTCTCAAGTGTCCCACACAATGGGAGCCTATAGTCACAAAGCCGACTCACCTCCTTTTTGAAGAAAATTNCCGCCCTGTCCTTGAACTACGCTGGCANAACGGAAAAAGACACCATAAACGTTCCAACGNGGCCACTCTTCATAAGATTGCTGCTGAAACCGGATTGCCTGTACTGGAAGAATTGCCACCCCACTGGGAGAAACTGCAAAAAAAATATGCTTTAACACTCCTTGCTGACAATGACTCAAGAGAACCAAAGGCTGCGATCATGATCTGCAAAGAATGTGGAACCACTCTTCTGCTTTACTTCTTTGATATCCCTGCAACCAAAAACCACAAGTATTTTACTGAGATCATTGAATCAATCCATTGCCACAGGCAAAATAAAAGCGACTGGATTCTCTGGGCAATCCAGGATTTCAAAATTCTTCTTCCCGGTAGTTTTAGCTTAAGCGGATATAATTTTGGTGCCGGCCTCACTCGCCTCTCTTTTGCTGACTCTGGACTCACCGTGCACCTTTGTCGACTGGCCGGAGCTTCGCAACGTTTGGAAAAGTCGTCCATGCTGACGATTATGAATATCCTCGGAGAACTGGATATTTCCGAAGAAGATGCTCAGCATATGGAAGGAAACGTCAGTCACTGCTCCTTTCCATCGATTTTGCAGCAAATTCGCAACCGGATCAAACGTAAGCCACCATTTCACTGGGTGACCCTGCGCCACCACCCAGAATATGATCGCCTCAGCGGCCTCTTCTTTTTTGACAAAAAACCTATTCCAAACAGGCTGATCGCAACCATCCTGAAGAGCTATGAAATCCACTCTCTCTAATCCAGCCAAACCCCTCAGCCGAACCGAGTCCCTTGCCTGCATCCCCAGACAAAGCGAAACTATCCACTGGCAGGAGCTGAATAATGGCGACATCCTCTTCACCTACCCCATTCCACTCAGCCGATTTTTCACATCCCTGCATCAAAAGTTCAGTAAAAACCAGGCTGAACTCCCGACGAAGAAACTGCAACTGGATGAAATGGGAAGTTTTGTATGGAAGCTCATTGATGGAACACGGACAGTAAAGGATATTATCAGGATTTTCGCGCAGGACTACAATGTGACGAGTCAGGAAGCGGAAACAGCGGTGGCAGCCTTTCTAAAGAGTCTGGGACAAAGGGGTTTTATTGCACTCTACGAACCAGGTGAATGACATCCCCATCACAGCATTTTCTGAATGGCCTGCAGATCCTGCCATGTCGCATTTTTCATTTCCGGATTCTGTAACAGATACCCGGGATGATAGGTAGGCAACAACGGTATTTCCATCCCCTCCGCGCCCTTGTAGGTGTAAAATTTCCCCCTCAATCTTGACAGTGGCTGAGAAAGTCGCAGCAGGGTCTTTGCAGCCACCATCCCCATGGTACAGATCAGTTCCGGGGAAATAGCTGCAATCTGTCGCTGCAGATATGAGAGGCAGGCATCAATGTGTTCTACCTGGGGCTGAACCCCTGAACCTACCACACACTTAATGACGTTGGTCACAAAGACATCTTCCCTGGGGAGATCTATAGCATTCAGCATTCGCCTCAGCATCTGATCTTCTTCCACTCCAAAAACCGCCCCGGCCTCGGCTCCATCGTCTGTTGGCAGCCAGTCCCCGATAATAAGAAGACGAATTTTCCCAGAACCGCCCTTCCCCGGCGTTGTTTTCAGACCCTTTCCACCGAGCGAACAGCTTCTGCACTGTGCAACCTCATCAGCAATCTCACCAAGCACTAAAAGATTGGAATTTACGGCCCGTGACTCTGCTTCAGGCTTTGGAATATCCTGCGGGGTTCCAGCTGCTGCTCTCAGGGGTGCATCTTCCACCGACTGTTTTAAACAGGAGTCAAAAAAAGACAATAGTTCTCTGCTAGCGGGGTAACTGTCTATTGAGCTCACCTGATGGCAGGCTAGCACTCCGCGGATTTCATGAAGCAACTCAAGAGTCTGATCTTTTTTTTCCATGGACATTTCTTACGTTCTTTTTCTTGTTATTTTAGATTTTACTAAAAAAGATTTTCCTCATCTTGACAAAAACGGGTAAAAGATAAACACTATCATAAATACATCTACCTGATTACCACTAATCCTCAGCCTACCCGTATGAGGAGGAGTTGTTTCGTGTCGAGTAATGGGCATCTGCGGCCTGGACGGCCGCAGCAGAGCCCCCAGGGATGGGTTTATGACGTCCCATATAATCGATACGAAACAGCTCCGGGTTGCAAAGCTGAGTTTTGATGGTAATCAGCTACATCTAAGGCTTATACTCTTTTATGTCTCTTATATTTTAACAGGAGCAGACACATGCCAATTTATGAATTTTATTGTGAGGACTGTGGTAAGAACTTTGAAAGTCTGATCATGATAGCCTCCGCACTTGAAAACGTGAGTTGTAAACACTGCAAGAGCACCAACATAAAAAAAATGGTTTCAGCCACCTCAAGCCAACCTGCAAAAGGAAGTACTATCCCTGCCGGGGCACTCTCGGGATGTTCATCCCGTTCAGGATTTTCCTGAGCCTAGCAGTTGAAAAGCCCGTGTGGCTTTTTAGATACAACAAAAAGTCTTTCAAAGTTTACACGTATCTCGTGCTTTCTTTGAAAAGAACTTCACGAAAGCGCTCATTCGCATTTCCCTTCAAAGGAAGCGTCTTAATTGAGTAACAGCTCACTTACCGATCTGGAGTAGATAAAAGACTGTTGACAACAGTCTTTTATCACTCCTCCTTTTTCTTTCTACTGAAATCAAAAACAATCTCATTTTCTCTCAGCATTCCATGTTCTTCTCTTGCCACCTGCTCCAGATATTCCTGATCGTTACGTAGCCGTTCTATATCTTTTGTTATTTCATCATTCTGTTGAGTCAGCATCTGTCGTTCGGCATTAAGCATCGCAATATGCTTTTTCTGCTGACGAAGATGATACAGACCTCTCCCTGGTGCAAAGACCACCCATAGCAGAACACAAACAATTATGGTACATGATATACGCAACAACCTTTTACGTTGTAGCGGCGACATAACTGTTTTAGGTTTTTGTTTTTGTTTCCAGGCCATTATACCATCAATACATCAGATCAAAAAAACAAGAAATTCATTGTAACAACTGAACCATATATGAGTAACCCAATAACAAAACCACTCTATCTCGTCAGCGCCTGCCTCATAGGGCTCTGCACCCGTTATGACGGAGCGCTAAAGAGTCACGAAACCTGCAAAGAGTTTTTGAAAAACAGCATCTGGATTCCTGTCTGTCCTGAACAGTTAGGCGGTCTGCCCACCCCCCGACCAGCAGCTGAAATTATCAATGGCAACGGCCATGATGTCCTTGAAGGAAATGCCACCGTCTGCACTAAGGAAGGTGATGATATAACCGCCTCCTTCATACAAGGGGCCAATCAGATCCTCCAGATCGCGAATGCTCATCCGATACAAGGTGTTTGTTTAAAAGCCAAAAGTCCATCCTGTGCAGTATCAGGAACCATTGGCGTTACCGCCGCTCTACTAAAAAATCACGGATTCAAGCTTTATGAATTCCAGTAAGGGTTATTGAATCCGCATAATACGAAGAATAATAATACCGCCCTCGTATAAAAAATATAAAGGCCCACCCATAAGCAACATATTCACAACATCGGGAGTGGGGGTCAACAGGGCAGCAAGAATCGCAATAAGCAATAGAGCATAACGCCTGTTTCTCTCATAAAAGCCCCTCGTCAGTACTCCCACCTTCGCCAGAAAAACCATAAACATGGGAAGCTCAAAAATCACCCCAAATGCCAGAATAAAGATGGTTGTAAAGTTCACGAACCGACCAATGGAAATAACCGGTTGCAGATCCGCTGAGCCAAAGCCAAGAAGAAAACTGATGCCAAAGGGAAGTGTTATAAAGTAGCAAAACAGGGTGCCAGCGTAAAAAAGCATGCAGGTAAAAAGAATAAAGAAAAAAAGCTGCCCTCCCTCCACCCCGAAAGGTTTGCCCATGGCACGCCAGAGTACTGCCATGATCCACGGCATAATCACATACAGGGCAGCAAACATGGCCAGTTTAACGTGGGCCAGAAAGGGACCGGCAACTGAGAAAAAATAGAGTTTATCAGCAAGATGATTCTGGACAAACTTCAGCAATTCGGGAGAAAGAAAAAATATCCCTACAGTAGCAATAATAACGCTTACCCCAAGGCCACGAACTGATTTTCTCAATTCGGTAAGAAATATCACAAGGGTATTATGCCGATCCAGTGTTTCCAGAACCTCTCTCCTGTTTTCGCTTGGTGATGACACCATCAATACGTTTCCCGGACAGGATAGCAGATGGCTTTTCTAAAAGCAATTTGATAGAGGTTGATTTCAAATTTCAGCCATGCTAAACAGGTATACTGGAGACTGCAAGGGGAATATATGTCCCTGTCAGAATAGTCACAAATCCGAGTAATTAACTGCNCAGGCTGAAGACCAAAGACTGAAGGGAAAAACACCCCTCATAAATACTGAGAAATAACCTACCATGCTAGANCTTCGTTTTATTAGAGAAAACCTGGATCTCGTCCGTGAAAAAACTGCCCATAGAGGTATCCCCACAGATAAAGTTGATGAGTTTGCCTCAGTTGACCAGAAACGACTGGACCTGCTTCAAGAGGTGGAAAACCTCAAAAACAAACGAAATATTGCCTCGAAAGAAATTGCTCAGCTCAAACAGGGCAGTGACGAGGACAAAAAACAGGCTGATACTCTCATTCCTGAAATGCGTAAAGCTTCGGAAAGAATAAAAGAACTGGACAAAGAACTTGGTGAGATCCAGGACAGCCTGCAGGATCTTGTCCTCTCCATCCCGAACCTCTGTAGTGATGATGTCCCAAAGGGAGATGACGATGGCGACAACGTTGAGTTTAAAACATGGGGTGACAAACCTGTATTTTCCTTCGAGCCAAAACCCCACTGGGAAGTTGGTGAAGATCTGGATATTCTCGATTTTGAACGGGCAGCCAAGCTTTCGGGGGCACGATTTGCTCTCCTTAAAGGATTTGCCTCCAAGATGGAACGGGCACTGACCAACTTCATGCTTGATCTGCATACCCAGAAACATGGCTACGAAGAAGTCCTTCCTCCGTTTTTGGTAAACAGCGCATCCATGACAGCGACCGGCCAGCTTCCCAAATTTGCTGAGGACCTCTTTGCCATTAAAGACTGGGACCTATACCTTATACCCACAGCGGAAGTACCCGTCACCAACATTTACCGGGATGAAACACTGGATGAAAACCAACTGCCAGTTAAATTTACCGCCTACACCCCCTGTTTCAGATCTGAGGCCGGTTCTTACGGCAGGGACACCAAGGGACTGATCAGGCAGCACCAGTTTGACAAGGTGGAACTTGTAAAATTCACCACACCCGAAACTTCTGCCCAGGAACTGGAATCTCTTCTGGCCGACGCCGAAGAAGTTTTACAATTACTGGGCTTACACTATCGGGTGGTTACACTCTGCAGTGGCGACCTGGGATTCTCTTCCACCAAGACCTACGATATCGAAGTCTGGCTGCCAGGCCAGAATACTTACCGGGAGATCTCTTCCTGTTCAAACTTTCTCGATTTCCAGGCGCGACGTGGTGGAATCCGCTATCGGCCAAATGGTCAGAAAAAGAGCAAGCTGGTCCATACACTCAATGGTTCAGGATTGGCTGTTGGCAGGACACTGCTGGCCATTCTTGAAAATTATCAGCAGAAGGATGGCACTGTGACTGTTCCCGACGTACTGAAACCCTACTTTGAAAAACGATTTTAGTGGCCGTGACGTAAAGGATCAAAGGGCAGGGTAGCAGACAGCTTGTTGCGAAGTAATCACAGCGTCAACTCATATCGTTTAATTTTTTTCAACAGCCCCTGTCGGGTGATGTGTAAAAGTCCGGCGGCCTGGGTTTTATTTCCAGCCGCTTTTTTCATAGCTTTATGGATCAGTCGTTTTTCAAGAGCTGTCACCTGATCAGGCAGGGAGTAACCATCACTGGCAGCTGCAGCATCTCCGACATAATTCGAACGGGAAAAGGCAAGTAATTCCCGGGAACAGGTTTCAACCTCCATGATAAGATTATCTTTGGTGAGTGCCACCAGTCGTTCCACTTCTTTTAACAGCTGCCGAACATTTCCAGGCCAGGGATACTCTTCCAGCAGTGCCAGCAGATCAGGGCTGAACCCGGCCACATTTTTTTTAAATTTCCGGTTGGTATCTTCAAGAAATGAAAGGGCAAGGGGCAAAATGTCCTCTTTCCTTTCCCGTAGGGGCGGAATCTCAATCTCCACTGAAAAAATCCTGAAAAACAGATCCTCACGAAACCTTCCTTTTTCGACTTCTTTTGCCAGATTTCGATTGGTTGCTGAAATAAGACGTACATCATATGGAATAATATCACTGCTGCCGAGCCGCGACCCTTCCTGCTCCTGAATAGCACGAAGAAATTTAGGCTGTACAATAAGCGGCATCTCTCCTATTTCATCAAGAAAGAGGACACCGCCCTTTGCCTCTTCAAAACGGCCCTTACGACTTCTGTCGGCACCGGTAAATGCCCCCTTTTCATGACCAAAGAATTCACTTTCAACCAATGCCTCCGGAAGACAGGCGCAGTTAACCGGAATAAAAGGGCGGCCATCTTTTCCAGCATTTTCATGAATCATTTTGGCCACAAGTTCTTTTCCTGTTCCATTCTCTCCCTGAATCAAAACATTTACCGGTGTGTCCCGAAGAACCATTACCAAATCCAAAACTTCACGCATCGCAGGACTCTCTGCGATAAAACGTCCGTCTATAACAGCATCAAATTCCAGACGGGTTACCTCGCTGTCAAACTCCCTGGCAATGCTCGCGATCTTCTTCTTCAGTAGAATGGATTCAATGGAAATTGACAGGTAACCTGCAATTTCTTCAAGCTCTTTTTGCTGCTCACCGTCAAAAGACTCACTTCCCAGGCTATTTAGGAGCTGAATAACTCCAAGTACCTTATTACTAGAGACATTGTGTATGGGGGTGCACAGTGTATTCCGACTTTGAAACCCTGTCTGCTCGTCGGCCTCATGATGGTAACCATTCTTTACTCGAAGATTATTTTCAATAACGCTCTGTCCACCGGCTATAACTCGACCAACAATACTCCCTTCCAGGGGGGCCTCTATGACATTGGAATCAAGTCCTGTACCATGCATTGACAACAATGACTCCGCCCCAGGTTCCTTGATGAAAATCGTGCAACGCTCCACCTCCATCAACCTTGGAAGAATTCTGATATAAAATGTTATCAATGAGTTGTATTCATCAACGGACCAGCTGCCGCTCACATGTCTAAGGCGCTGCTGCAGTAACGAAAGTGTTTTTACCGATTCCATACGTCTTTTTTCTTTCACCTTTCCCACATAACGAAAACTTACTTTACGATTGCAACTAACTTTACACCCTTTCATCTTTTCCGTAAACAGGATTTGATACAGAGGACATTTTCATGAGACTCTCTTGCCATGAAAAACCCTTTCAAAATAGGGTGGGGAAAAAGTGACACAAAAAATTACACCGGAAAAGTACAAGGAAACGAAGTTGTCAATTTTCTGACAGGCATCCTTCGACCACCAAGGCTCTCACACCACAAGAAACATGCTAAATCAGGGAAATAAAACAAAAACACAGCGACCAATGTCCAATGGTACAATTATTGCTTGTTATCTTTAAAAAAACTCTTATCACCAAATCATCTACCTACGGAAACGCGTAATGACACATATAGCTGACGACACTCTCTCCGAGACAGCATCGACCGAGTTCCTGCAACCTACCGACCACACTCCTCACGACAGGCAACCACCCTCCCTGGTGGCCCAGCAGCTCCAATCCGAACGACTCCTCAGCCACGAGGACGAAATCAAATACACAAAAGCAATCAGGGACAATTTTTGCACCATTGTCCAGAGTGTCAAAGAAATCCACACCTCATCTCCTAAAATAACCCAACTTCAAAAAACTGTGCGGGAATGGGAGAAAAAAGACAACCCAATCAAGCCAGGAAAACGTCGACTCGACCACATAATAGCCACTCTTGAATCTACCTGCGACGGCTCTTCGGACGATGACGGCACCCATTACCTCTGTGAGCAGTTCAAAATACTGGCCCATGAAATCGAAGAAGCAAAAAATATCATCATAACCGCCAACCTGCGCCTCGTCTGCTCCATTGCCAAAAAATACACGGACAGAGGACTAAGCCTGGCCGATCTTATCCAGGAAGGATGTATTGGCTTAATGCGGGCAGTTTTCCGTTTTGACCATAATACCGGAAGAAGATTTTCAACCTATGCCTCATGGTGGATACGACAGGCAATCACCAGAGCTATACCGGAAAAAACCAGAACCATAAAACTTCCTGCCCATTTTCTTGTCTCACGCAACCACTTCAACAAAACATTCAGTGGATTACGCAAACAACTCGGAAGAAAACCAACAATGCTGGAGTTGAGCCAAAACACTTATATGGATCATGACAAAATGCTTTCCATCATAGAGACCAGCATGGACCCCGTATCACTTGAAGAACCTGTTGGAGAAAACAGTCAAAACCTTATGAGCCTTCTTGCAAACGACAAGGCCTGTCTGCCTGACGATATTGCCATAACCTCAGACCTTCGCAAACAGATAGACAGCATTCTTGACACATTAAGCAGCAGAGAGGCCCAGGTACTTCGCCTTCGTTTTGGACTTGATGGAAGGTGCGAATGCACCCTGGATGAGGTGGGCAAACAATTCAACGTCTCACGGGAACGCATTCGCCAGATCGAGCAGGAGGCATTAAAACGCCTCAGACACCCGGCGCGCAGTGACCATATGCGCTGCTTCCTTGAAAACAATTAATATATAGAAAAATTATTCCTTCTCTAAAGCAAGCTGCAAAAGCGTATCAATAAGTTCGGTAAAATTCAGTCCAAACTCTTTTGCAGCTTGAGGCAGGAGACTCGTAGGGGTCATTCCCGGAATGGTATTCGTCTCAAGAATATACAAAGCACCATCGGATGCCAGTATCATATCCGTCCGTGAATACCCTCGCAGTTGCAACACTTTGTGCGCTGCTACGGCATATTCTTTTGCCAGAATAGACACCTCTTCTTCCACATCTGCCGGACAGATTTCAGTCGATGCACCTTTTTTGTACTTTGCAGTATAGTCAAAAAACGGATACTCATCGCCGGGAATGATCTCTATCAAAGGTAGTGCTGACAACTTCTCATTCCCCAGCACTCCAACCGTAATCTCCCTGCCATTCACAAACTGCTCCACCATAACCTCGGAATCGTGTTGGTAAGCAATTTCAATTCCTCGTTGCAGCTCTTCAACATTTCTGGCAACACTCATACCAAGACTTGACCCTTCCCGGATCGGCTTAATAACCAATGGAAAATTCAACGTCTCAAGAATCCGACCGGGGTTTTCAATATCTCCATGGCTGGCCATCACCCAATCGGCCACCGGCAATCCATTCAAGCGATACAGAACCTTGGCCATATTTTTATCCATAGCCAGGGCACTGCCGAGAACTCCAGATCCCTGATAGGGAATACCAAGAAGGTCAAGATACCCCTGCACCGTCCCGTCTTCACCATGAATACCATGGAGAAGAATAAAAGCGACATCGATATCCGCTGCATCTTCTGCCAGCTGACCGAGATCACTCTTTGTATCATAGCGACGCAACTCATACTTATCACGATCTATGGCATCTTCAAAACCTGCAGCCCCAGCCAAAGACACCTCTCGCTCTCCAGATGCCCCACCAGCGAGAAGGGCCACACGAATTTTCTTATCTTTCACTTTATATTCCTCAATCTTAAGCTATTCACTATCCGGTACATCCTTAGCGCTACCTTACCCCAGGAACACAAGAAATTCCAGAATAGGTGGCAATTCCTTACTTTTTTTTTCTGTAACTCCAGAGTAACATGGTCGAATGAACACTACCATTTTTCAAAAAATTATCGATATCGTTGGCCCAGAACACTGTAGTAGAGAGATAGAGGAGCTGCACTGCTACTCTTACGACAACAGCAAACAAACATTTCTCCCGGATGCTGTGGTCCACCCGGACACGGTGGAACAGGTTGCAGCCCTTGCAAAACTGGCCAACGCCCATTGTATCCCTATTGTTGCACGTGGCGCCGGCAGTGGGACAACAGGCGGCTCCCTTCCAACCCAGGGTGGCATAGTACTCAGCTGTATGCGCCTGAACCGTATCCTTGAGATTGACACTGACAACCAGATTGCCATTGTCGAACCGGGAGTCATCACGGGAACATTTCAGAAGATCCTGCAGAACTATAAGCTCATGTATGCTCCTGATCCAGCCAGTCTCAAATTCTGTACCATTGGTGGTAATGTTGCAGAATGCGCAGGGGGCCCCTCTGCCATAAAATATGGTGTAACCAAAGACTCCATCATTGGACTTGAGGTGGTGCTTGCAAACGGCGAAGTTCTTACGACGGGAACCCGTACAGAAAAGGGTGTTGTGGGTTATGACCTTACCCGCCTTTTTATTGGCTCAGAAGGCACTCTTGGTATTATCACCAAAATTATCACCAGACTTTTACCTCTGCCTGAACACAAAGAAACGTTTCTCCTTAGCTCCACATCCCTGCAACAGGCAACAGAATTTGTGGCCAAAATTCTGCAGCAGAACATTCTTCCCTGCACGCTCGAATACATGGACAAAACTGCTCTTCAGGTTGTCTCGGATATCCTGCCCTCCAAACTGCCAGCAGACATTGAAGCCATGCTCATCATCGAGATTGACGGCAGCAGACAGAAGGTAGAGGAACAGGCTGAACACCTCAAACATTTAATTGCAGCTGAAAAGTACTGCAACATAAAACAGGCTGCGACAGAAGATGAAATCCAGGAAATCTGGAAAGCAAGACGTTCCATCTCTCCTGCCACCCACAAAATCAGCCCTCACAAAACCAGTGAAGACGTTGTCGTACCGCGCAGTCTTATCCCGGAACTGGTAGGATTCTGTGAGGACCTGGCGCAGGAACTCACAATCACCATTCTCACCTTTGGCCATGCCGGGGACGGAAACATCCATGTCAACATTCTGGCTGCAGACAACTCGCCGAAAGAAAAACAGAAAGCCGCAAATGCCAAAATGGCACTTTTCAAGAAAGTCCTCAGCATGGGAGGAACCCTCTCCGGGGAACATGGCGTTGGAATAACCAAGTCCCCCTACATTTCGCTGGAATTAAACAGAACCAGTATCACAGTAATGCGTCAACTAAAGCAATTGTTTGATAAAAACAACATCATGAATCCAGGGAAAATTTTTCCATCCGAAGAGCCACACAATGGTCCATCACCCGTATGAAAAATCCATTGACAGACGCAAAAGTTTCTCTTATATAAGGAAGATTACTGTCGTGACTTTTAAAATTGTAATGAAAATCTGAAGTATCGTGCTTCTGGATTTCTCGTAAATATTGTTGATAACGGAGCCCCAAATGATAGAAGTTGAAGTTCGTGGAGATCTTGAGTATGCCATCAGGCAGCTGAAAAAGAAACTGCAGATTGATGGAATAAAAAGAGAACTAAAACGTCGTGAGAACTACGAAAAACCAAGTGTAAAAAAACGTCGTAAACAGGCTGAAGCTCGTCGCAAGCTCCGTAAGTTTAACCGCATCAGACGCGGCTGAGCCACAAACAGCATTGTTTCACTAACGCCCGTCGCCTGAACAGGCAACGGGCGTTTTATCATTTCTATTCTACTCTGCCATCGCTGGAAAACCCCTCCCACAAGAGTTCGTTTCTGCAAAAGAGATCTTTCTCCATTACCTGATTACCGAGAAGCGCTTTGCAGAAAACACGATCACTGCCTACGATGCCGATATTCATTTTTTCCTTCTCTTCCTGGCAACAAAAAAGAAATCTCTGCAGTATGTCACTACTAAAACAATTCATGCTTTTTTTGAACAGTGCCGCAGCAGACAGATCTCACATCGCAGCAATGCCAGAAGAGTATCAGCCTTAAAAAGTTTTTTTTCGTACCTGCATGGTCGAAACCTTATCTCAGACAATCCTTTCAACAACATTACAAGCCCTAAAAGTGGACTTAGCCTCCCCAAAGGACTATCCATTGAACAGGTAAACCGCCTGCTGTGTCCACCACCGATTGCAACGCCACTGCTACAGCGTAACTATGCCATGCTGCAACTCCTCTATTCCACCGGTTTACGTGTTACGGAACTGGTCACCCTTGCAGTAAGTAGCTGCAACCTTACATCCTGCTTTATCCGGGTACTTGGAAAAGGTGAGAAAGAACGGCTCATCCCCTTTGGTATTCCTGCAAAAGAAGCCATTGTGACCTACCTCGACTCATCCCGCCCCTTGATCCTGAAAGGGAAACGCAGCAACACCCTCTTTGTCACCAATCGCGGTAAAGGAATGACACGTTTACGATTCTGGCAGATTATCAAAGAAGCTGCACGGGCAGCTGGAATCGCAGAAGAAGTTTCCCCGCACAGCCTCCGCCATTCCTTTGCAACCCACCTCCTTTCACATGGCGCCGACCTTCGTTCTGTACAGATGATGCTCGGCCACTCCGACATCACCACCACCCAAATCTACACCCACGTTGATGAGGGAAGACTGAAATCCATCCACAAGAAGTTTCACCCCCGCGGCTGAGGACGGTTGACAGCTGATAACGGATAGTGGATAGTAAGATATGAAAGTCATCACAACCCACCTGAATGCGGACTTTGACGGCCTTGCCTCCATGATCGCAGCACAAAAACTCTACCCCGACGCGGTAATGGCCTTCCCCGGCTCCCAGGAAAAAAATGTCCGTCGCTTTATCGCAGAAACGCTTCATCATCGATATGATTTCACAAAACTCAAGCATATTGACCTGAACCAGATAGACACCCTTATCGTTGTCGACACCAGGCAAAAGAGACGTATTGGTGAGTTTGCAAGATGCCTCAGCAATCCAAAGTTGAACCTCCACCTTTACGACCACCATCCTGACACTGAAGACGACATGCAGGGAAACCTTGAAACAATTGCTCCGGTTGGCGCAACAATCACGGTTATCTGTAAAGTATTACAAGAAAAAAAAATACCTGTTAACCAGGAAGAAGCAACCATTTACGGACTTGGCATTTATGAGGACACCGGCTCTCTTACTCACCTGACCACCACTCCGGACGACCTGTTCGCGGCCGCCTGGCTGTTAAAAATGGGCGCTCAGTTAGACATCATTTCTCAATTCCTCTCCTATGACCTCACCGCCCGACAGGTGAGCCTGATACACGAACTCAGCAAAACCGCCAAAAGTTACAGGATTTCAGGCATTGAGGCTGTAGTCATAAATCTCACACTCGAAGAATACGAGGATGACTTCTCACTCATCGTTCGTCGCTTCATGATAATGGAAAACCTCGACTGCCTCTTTGCCCTGGTCTCCATGGAGGGACGTATCTACCTCATCGCAAGATCCCGTGTCGCGGAAGTCAACACCGGAGCTATTGCCAGGGATTTCAATGGAGGTGGCCACGCCTCTGCGGCCTCGGCCACCCTGCGAGACATGACCATGATTGAGGCACAGGAGCAACTGATCCGGAGCCTCCACAGACATATAAAACCACAGGCAATCGCCGGAGAAATGCTCTCCCAGCCCGTCATTTCAATCCCCTCAAATACTTCAATTCTTGAAGCGAACAGCTTGCTCACCCGTTACAACATAACAGCCCTTCCGGTACTTGCAGATGCCGATTCCGAGGCAGCAACGACTCCCCTCCCACCGGCAAAAATTGTCGGAACCATTTCACGTAGGATTGTTGAGAAGGCCATACATCACAACCTCGGCACTTTCCCTGTAAGTGATTACATGACAACGGACATTGAAGTGCTTCCGCTCAGTGCAACGCTTGCCGACATAGAAGAGTTAATAATTGAACACAGACAACGGCTGATCCCCATTATTCATGAACAGCGACTGGAGGGGGTCATCACACGAACCGACCTCCTTAACATGCTGATAAATGATCCCGGTCATATGCCTCAGGACCTTGGAGGCACAGAAGCCCCCGCCACTCGGGAAAAAAGTAAAAATGTCCTCCAACTTATAAGTGAAACACTGGATAGGGACCTCATCATCCTGCTCAGAACAATTGGCGAGGTAGCCGAAAACATTGGGTTTAAAGCCTATGCAGTCGGAGGGTTTGTTCGCGACCTGCTCCAGAAGCAGAAAAACCTGGATCTGGATATTGTGGTGGAGGGTGATGGAATCATTTTTGCCAAACAGCTTGTGAAAACCCTTGGTGGCCGAGTTCGAACCCATGATCGTTTTAAAACCGCCAATATAACCCTCGCCAACGGATTCAAGATTGATGTGGCCACGGCAAGACTCGAATACTATGAATATCCAGCGGCACTCCCAACGGTTGAACTCTCATCCATCAAACTTGATCTTTACCGACGTGATTTCACCATTAACGCCATGGCACTTCAGCTCAACCCTGCTCTATTTGGCACGCTGATCGACTTTTTCAGCTGTCAGAATGACCTCAAGGACAAACTGATCAAAGTCCTCCACAACCTAAGTTTCGTGGAAGATCCCAGCCGTATCCTGCGAGCTGTTCGCTTTGAAAAGCGAATGGACTTCAAAATTGCCAGGCATACTGAACGACTGATTCATGGGGCCGTAAAAATGGATCTCTTCGGTAAAACAAACAACCCGCGCATCTTTACCGAGCTCCGGCAGATTTTCGAGGAAGAAAACCCAATCCTTGCCATCAGGCGACTTGCAGATCTGGACCTCTTTCAGTTTCTCTGGCCTGACCTGCTACCCAATCTCAAAATTGACCGCCGTTTCCTCCATATCATCAGACAGGCCCAGCAGGCCATATCCTGGTTTCACCTTCTCTACCTTGAGGAACCCATTGAACCGTGGCGTGTTTACCTCCTTGCCATCATGGCCAGATCCCGGCCCCGCCAGATTGAAACCTTTTGCGAACGTTTTCAGATTCATAATCAGATTTGCAGGGAACTAATCATCCAGAAACTCACGGCAGACGAACTTGGCAACAAACTCTACGGCCGGATACCTGAAAGAAACAGCGAAATCAATCAGATGCTCAGGAATCTCACAAACGAAGGATTGCTCTATTTGATGGCCATTGCCAGAAAAAAAGAAATCAAGAAAACAGTATCACTCTACGTCACCACACTGCGAAATGTACAATCACTTCTTAATGGAGATGACCTCAAAAAACTTGGTTATATTCCTGGAGAGCAATTTAAAAAAATGTTTTCAGATATCACAGATGCACGTCTGGATGGACTCGTGAAAAGCAGAGAGGACGAAAAACAATTCATCTTAAATCATTTTTCTCGATAGAAATCTATCCTCAACCTGTTCCTCTCTCCAGGTCATCTTTCTCAACACCTAACAGTCATAAAATTTCAGAAAAAAAATAATTTCCCTTCACAAAGTAATCTTGCTGTTCTAAAATGCCCGTTTTTTTCTACTCCAAAATAGATAATTACTCCCAAAAACGGCCCAAAGTCTCCACAGGCCTAACTTGTATTAACGGGAACTCATTTAAAATAGTCAATTCAACTATACTGAAGTTTAGAGTTTCACATAATAATCCATCGTCATGATGGAGGCGGATGATTTCCTGCTAAATTGTTCTCTGACATAAAA